>ENA-OQHY01000132-OQHY01000132.1-human-gut-metagenome-genome-assembly--contig:-NODE-132-length-41798-cov-4.365410_pt1 | contig 41798 bp, 46 predicted proteins | sample MGYA00242570_ERZ504733 | MGnify/ENA primary metagenome ERZ504733 (study PRJEB26092, sample SAMD00036219) | human gut metagenome | host: Homo sapiens | study: EMG produced TPA metagenomics assembly of... | reverse complement strand
TCGGCTGCCAGCGCGAGCGCCAGGTTTACCGCCGTGGAGGATTTACCCACCCCACCCTTGCCTGAACTGACGGCAATGATGTTTTTCACGCCGTTAACGCCCGGGTGGTTTTTCACACGCTTGAGGGGCATCGTCAACGCGGTGTGCACGCTGATGGCCGGTCGCCTGTTCGACCGTCATGGTGCGAGGGTGCTCGTGTGGATCGGTGTGGTGATGGCAGCCATCGGTGGCGCGTTGTTCTTTGCCATCGGTGTTGACTCGGGTGTTGTGCTGTTCTTGGCCGCACACATCATCGTGATGGTGGGCATCCCGTTTATTCAGCAGTCGGCGCAGTCCGCTGCGCTCAAATCGTTGCCGGGCCGCATGGCTGCTGATGGCAGCACCATTCTCAACACCATGCAGCAGGTGTGCGGCGCCATCGCCACCGCTGTGGCCACCTGCCTGCTGGGCCTGGGCCAGACCGGCTATGCGGCCGGTGGCGGTGCCAATGCCGCGCAGGGCTTCGTGGACGGTTCGCGCTACGGCTATATGTTCGGCCTCGTGCTTGTGGCAATCGTGCTGGTCTTCTCCTTTATGCTCAAGGGCGGCAAGGAAGAACCGAAGCTGGTGCCGGTGCAGGTCGACGACGGTGCGGTTGAGAGTCTGGCCGTGTGAACATGGCACAACGGACTCGATGATTCCTGAGAGTCCGCGAATCCGGAAATGGAACAGCATGAATGGCGTGATGCAGGTTTGTGACTTGTCTGAGCTGTTCCATTCCGGCGGTATTGGTGCCTGGCAACGGTCAGACGACAGACGATACATACGTTATACGATTAACGGCGTGTCGCGATGTGGGTGATTCCGGTGTTCTGCGAGAACGGCAGTATGGAGCCGAAGTTTACGTTTGCGGCGCTGGGTGGACTGGTCAATGTGAGCGTTAACTATTGAGATAAACGATTAACGATTTATAGTGTTGACCACCGTAAAGAAACAGTCACAAGGCAAGTGGCTGACGGGGTCGTACAGGTGCGTCTTACATCGGTGCGAGGAGGAAACATAAAGGAAGAAGGAGCCTAATCATGGCACGAAGAAGTGTTCGCCTGTTGGCATCAATCGTTGCAGTTGCGACTATGGCCACGGCGCTTGCCGCCTGCGGCAACAAGCAGGCCACCACAGATGAGAATGGCAAGCCGATTGTCAACATTCTGGTTCGTCGCAACGTGACCGACCATCCGATGCAGGACACCCAGTACACCAAGGATCTGGAAGCCGCCTGCGACTGCACCATCAAGTGGCAGGAAGTCTCCGACAACGCGTGGGGCCAGCAGAAGAGCGCCAAGATGGCCGCCGGTGAATTCCCGGACATTGGCTTGAGCTTGTTCAGCATGGTGGATGCGGCCAAGTACAGCACCTATTTCGAGGATCTGAAGCCGCATCTGGACAAGATGCCGAACGTCAAGGAGTTCCTCAAGGCCCAGCCGGCGCCGCGAAGTACGTGACCGACGGAACCAAAATCGCCATGCTGCCGTCTGATCGTGGCAAGGGTTACGGGGTTTCCGGCACTCACATGTTCATCAACAAGACCTGGCTTGACAAGCTCGGCCTCGAGATGCCAACCACTTGGGACGAGCTTGAGAACGTGCTCGAGGCATTCAAGACCCAGGATCCGAACGACAACGGCAAGGCTGATGAGGTACCGATGAATATCCGCGGCCTCGGCTTCGGCCTGTGGAGCCCCCTGACGCTGATGAACTCCGAAGGCGTGGTAACCTCCTTCATGGGCGGCAGCGCTTCCGAACAGGGCTACTACGTGGACAACGGCAAGGTCAAGAGCTACTACACCTCCGACGCGCTCAAGGACGTCGTCTCCTACCTGCACGGACTCATGGCCAAGGGCCTTATCCCGAAGGATGTGCTCACCCGCGACGCCTCGCAATACACTTCGCAGACCGTCAGTGACGGCTAGACCGCGCTGACCGGCGTCTCCTTCGGCTGGTCCAACTACGCCGAATACGGCGACAAGCTTGGCGACCAGTACGTCACCCTGCCGCCGCTGAAGAAGGACGCCTCCACGCCCGACTCCCAGGTCAAGTGGGATTATTCCCAGGACGCCTGCCGCTGGGCCTACTCCGGTTCCGGCCTGACCGTCAACCCGAACGCCGCTAACCAGGACGCCATCTACAAGGTCATCGACGCCATGTATGGCGAGAAGCTTTCCGTGGCCGGTTTCTTCGGTTCCATCCCGGATATCGTCTCCGATGATGGCGATCACCAGTACACCATCGACAAGAAGAAGGCTTACGCCGAGTATCCCGACACCCGTGCCATCGCCCTGCAGGACCGCTTCGGCGGCTGGATCCGCGACGACGTGAAGATGGTCAACGACACCAATGCTGACCAGGTCACCGCCTCCGACCAGGCCATCCGCGAGGCGCGCAACCGCGTCGACGGCGTCAAGGACGTCGTCCCGATCTACGTGCGCCCGGATACCGAGGACTCCAACACCTTGCAGAACAACAACACCGCCATCTCCAACTACGCGAACAACCAGATCGCGAAGTGGGTCCAGAAGGGCGGCATCGACAAGGAATGGGACGCCTACGTGAAGAAGGTGTCCGAACCGACCCTCGGCCTCGACGCCAACATCGAGATTTGGCAGAAGTGGTACGACAAGTACACCAAGTAGCCAAGCAATACCGCGGGGTCCATCGCACGGATTCGTTCCTCTCCTGTGAATGCCGTCGGACCCCGCACTTTTGTTCCCTAGCAATCATCCTAAATTGGAGACCAACATGAGTGCACAAACATCGCAAGGCGTTGCTGCACGGACCGTGGCGATGGAAGCGGCTCCCGACCGCAAGAAACCAGGTCTGCTCGATCGTATCGCCGACCATTTACGTCGCTACTGGCAGTTGTGGATTCTTTCCGCTCCGGCATTGTTCTTCGTAGGATTGTTCTCCTACGCGCCGATGTGGGGCATCCAGCTCGCCTTCCGCGAGTTCGATCCGACCAAAGGCCTGACCGGCGGCAAATTCGTCGGTTTCAAATACTTCCTGGAATTCTTCCACAATCCGCTGTTTGGTGAGATTATGACCAACACCATCCGCATTTCCCTGTGGACATTGGTCATGGGCTTCATCTTCCCGATTATCCTGGCCCTGCTGATCAACCAGATCGGTTCTAAGAAGATCAAAGGTTTCGTGCAGACGATTACCTACATGCCGCACTTCATCTCCGTGGTGGTCATCGTCTCCATGCTCAACATCTTCCTGACTCCTGGCACCGGAATTCTCGGTCGCTTCTTCGGCGACGAATCACTGATGGGTTCCACCAGCGCCATCACCGCGGTCTATTGGATTTCCGAAGTCTGGCAGCATGTTGGTTGGAACTCCATCATCTACCTAGCTGCGCTCGCCGGCGTGGACACATCACTGTACGAGGCGGCGAAGATCGACGGTGCAGGCCGTTTGCAGCTGATTCGCTACGTCGATATTCCTACGATCATGCCGACATGCGCGATTCTGCTCATCATGAACATGGGCTCCGTGCTCAACGTGGGCTTCGACAAGATCTACCTGATGCAGAACTCGTTGAACATGCCGGCCACCGAAGTCATCGCCACATACACCTACAAAATCGGTATTATCAACGGCCAGTACTCGTACTCGACGGCAATCGGTCTGTTCAACACCTTGGTCAACTTCATCTTCCTGATCACCGCGAATGCAATCGCCAAGCGCGTTTCCGATACGAGCATTTTCTAGAAGGGTTTTATCATGTCTGCAACAATTGAGGCTGTTACCCAGAACAAGAACGACATTCCCTGGAACAAGCACGTGCGTCAGAAGCAGAAGCCGGGTGACTGGGCGGTGTCGGGCATCATCAATGTGCTGCTGCTCCTGACCATTGTGGCGGTGCTCTACCCGCTGTGGTTCGTGGTCATCGCATCATTTTCAAATCCGACGCCGTGGCCGGCGGTGAAGTGCTGCTGCTACCCAAGGGTGTGACCTTCGCTGGCTATGCTAAGGTGTTCGCCAACCAGCGCATCTGGCAGGGCTATCTCAACACCATCATCTATTCGGTGGTCGGCACCGCGGTCAACATGGCAGTGACCATTCCCTGCGCTTTCGCGCTATCCCGTCGCGAGTTCAAGCCGCGACGCGTGATCATGTTCCTGTTCACCGTGACCATGTTCATCGCCGGCGGCCTGATTCCGAACTACCTGCTGTACAAGAGCCTCGGCATCAACAACAGCATGTGGGTGTTCATCCTGCCTGGCGCGGTTTCCGTGTACAACGTGATCGTGGCCCGCTCCTTCTTCGAGACCTCTATCCCCGAAGAGCTCTTCGACGCGGCCCAGATCGACGGGCTGAGCTACTTTGGCTACTTCTTCAAGATTGTGCTGCCGTTAAGCTCCGCGATTCTGGCTGTAATTGGTCTGTACTACTTTGTCGGCCACTGGAACGACTTCATGACGGGCCTTATCTACATCACCGACGACACGAAGCAGCCATTGCAGGTGGTGTTGCAGCAGTTGCTGCTGGTGGCGCAGGTACTGGAACCAATGTCAACGCGGCTGCGCAGCAGCAGGCCGCCGATCAGATCAAGTTCGGCATCATCATCGTCTCTACCCTGCCTCTGCTTGTGCTCTATCCGTTCTTGCAGAAGTACTTCAACAAGGGTGTGATGCTCGGCGCGGTCAAGTTGAGTCAAACGCAATCCGACGAGAGACAACCAATCCAAAAGCCAGCCGATAGAAAGGATTCGCTATGCTTGCCCGCTTTTCTGTGGCCTACGAGCGGTTCTGCCGTCTGCTAGTCGCGATTTTCGTGGTCAACGTGGCCATACTCGCGCACACTCTGATGGGAGCCGTCGTGCTGGGAGTTTTCCCCTCGTTCGCGGCTGCGCAGGCTACGTTCCGTGCGTGGGTGCTTTCTGAGGACCGTTCAATGCGGGCCAAGGAGGTTTGGACGACGTTCCACGGCTTCTGGAAAAGCGAAGTCAAGAGTGCGAATCTTTTCGGTTGGCCTTTGATTATTCTCTGGGCCGTGGTCATCGTCGACTACTACGTGATGAACTGGCATGCTCGCGGCGATTTCGACATCATGGTTTCCGGCGTGCTGCTGCTCATCATCGTAGTTTTGACAGTGTTCTCGTCCTTGGTTTGGGTGGTACGCGCGAACTATGCGGAGCGTCCCGTCTGGATTGTTCGTACAACACTGGCGATGATTGTGGCACGCCCGTTGTGCAGCCTTCTGCAGGTCGGGCTGCTGATTCTCACTGTGCTTGTATGGGTGCAATGGTCTGGAATTCTCATGGTGTTCGGCTTGTCGCTGCCGATGTTCTGCACAGCTTGGATTGTTTATTCATTCGGCCGTCTGCCTGGAATGGACATTCATGACCGCATGGAACAGAGCACGGGCCGCGCCCGAAACCAGACATCGTGACATGTTCGAAAAAAAGGGGGTGATAAAATGGTACAGTCGTCGGTAAGTCAACGAGTGAACAGGTCCAAACGATTGGTGTCTATCAAAGACATAGCTAAGGAAACGGGTGTTTCCGTATGCACTGTGTCTTTGGTTATGAACAACAAGGATCACAATCGCGTCAACAAGGCGGTTGCGCAGAAAATCCGTGCGACTGCCAAGAACATGGGTACAAGCCCAATTCTGTGGCGCGCACCCTACGTACCAGCAAATCCAATACTCTGGGATTCGTCACCGATGAGATAGCCACGACTCCGTATGCGGGTCAGGTGCTCCAAGGGGCGCAGGACGCCGCGCGCGAGCTTGGATACATCCTGCTTACCGCAAACACCAACAATGATGCCGAACTTGAAGACCAAGAGATATCCGCCCTACGTCGGTACAACGTGGACGGCTTCCTGTACGCCATGATGTATCACCGTAAAGTGGACATTCCTGAGGTATTGGAAGCAGTCTGACAGTAGTGGTGGATGGTGAGGACGCCGCAGGGAAGGTTCCTTCAATCTACTGATGACGAGATGGCCGGGTATGATGCCACCAACCGTCTGATTCAAGCCGGATGCAGACGCATCGTTTACTACGGTTCCGCAACCGCCATTGTCGCGCAGGGGGAGCGTCTGGATGGCTATCGGCGTGCGCTCGCGGAAGCTGGCATTGCATTCGATGAGGCGTTGGTCGTCAATGTATTGGAGACGACCAACGCTGCTGCTGAGGCGGCGCGGGTATTCGACGAAATCAAGCCGGACGGCATCTTCTGTTTCAACGATGTGCGCGCCACCTTCATCTATGAAGCTGCGCGAGAACGCGGAGTGCGCATCGGAACCGACGTGTCGGTGATTAGCATCGACAATCAGCCGTTCATCACTGATGTGATCAAACCATCTCTGACCACGCTGGAATTGCCCCATTATGAAATGGGCTTCGAAGCGATTCGGCAGCTGGTTGCCATGCTTGACGGCGATAAGGCCGTAGCGGATCTCGAATCCGATCATGGCATGGCGGTGCAGAGACAACGAGATGGCGTCAAAACAGCATTGCGCTACCGCATCATCGAACGCGATTCCATCGTGTTGTGACGGGTGTTCCCCTTTTTTTTCATATTATGTTTTCCGTATTATCGGTTTTTCAATGCGTAGCCACGTGATATCTGATCATGTGGCGCTGTGGAGGAGATTATTATGCCTGACAACTATTCCGTTGCCATCGAGACCGGCGGCTACCGTTTGCTGGAATTGTTCGCCGAAAGATGCGGCGATGACGCTGCCGTCACCATTACAGACGGGGACGGCCATCAAATCGCCAGCCATGCCATGCCGGTGGCCGAGCGTCGCCACCGTTTCTTGATTCCGGTGCCGACAAACGTGTGTCTCACGGTGAGAGCGCGCCAACTGACCGTGCGGTTCGCCTACTTGTCCGAGTGCGAGAATCTTCTTGATGAAGCGTGCGTTTCATCAGCATGAATCCATATGACAATGAATGGGATACGCAGCCGACGCTGGAGCAGATCTATGATCGTTTCGCTCGCCCTGCGGCGCATTTCGAGCCATTCGCTCGCTGGATGAATGATCCTAACGGCCTGTGTCGTTTCCAAGGACGCTACCATCTGTTCTACCAATCAATCCGTACGGTTTTGGCTGGGACAATATGCACTGGGGCCATGCAGTGAGCCGCGATCTGGTGCATTGGACGCATCTGCCAATCTTCCTCGAACCGCAGCCGGAGCTGCATATCGACGAACGCATCGTTGGCGGCGCGTTCTCCGGATCCGCGGTGACGGTGGATGCGTGTGACAATCCCTGCAAGGGTGATGATGCGGCCGCTATTCGCCTGTATCTAACCCGGCACCTGGAGACTCGCGGAGACGAATCGTCTGTTACTGAATACCAGACCACCTGCTTGTGTGAGGATGGCGTGCATGTGAGTGTCGAATCTCCAGTCGCGTTGCGTGTTAACGATGGTTTTGGCTTCGATTTCCGTGATCCGAAGGTGGAAACCGGCATGTCCGGCGAGGCGATCAATCCGGAACGCGCTTACATGGTGACCGCCACGAATCTGCCGGTCTCCGAATTCGATACTGATGCTGTGTCCTCCGCGGCGCCTGGCATCAGCACACAGGGTACAGACGGCTGGTTTACGTGCGATCCGCAAGGCATGCCCGGCACCGACAAGCCCAATATGGATACGGTGCCTGCCATGGCGCTCTTCTCCGCGAAGAAACCGCTCAAGCGCAACGTGACGTGGCAGTATGAAGGACCGGTGCTCGCCGACTTCGGCCACCAGCTGTCGCGTACCTACGAATGTCCTGACCTGTTCCAGCTCGACGGCAAGACGGTCGCCATCGGAGCTCTGATGCACTACCGTGACAAGCAAGGTCGTTTCCAGCAGGTGCGTTGGTATGTTGGTGATCTCAAGGACACCGCCGATGGCCCACGTTTGCAGGTCGGGAACAGCGATTGGTGCGATTTCGGTACCGGCTACTACGCGACACAAAGTTTTGCTGCCGACGACGGGCGTCGTATCGTGTTCGGCTGGTATACCGACTTTCCCGCGATGCGTGTGGAAAAACCGTGCATCGCTAACGGCATGATGTCGCTGCCACGTGAACTGCACGTGCGTGACGGCCGCTTGACCAGCCGTCCTGTCAAGGAAGCGTACGAGCAGCTGCTAGGCGATCGTTTGGAAGCGCATGCAGGCGAAAACGGGACCTTCTTTATTGTGCCGAACAACGCGTATTACACGGACATGCATCTGGCTGACGATGACGATTTCACAATGCTCATCGCGACCGGTACCAATCCCGCCAATGGTAATTCGATGGAATTGCAGCTGCAGCGTCGCGACGGCGTGACCCGACTGGTCACGAAGGGAACAGTCGTGGACGACATCGATTTCGATAGCGGCATCGCCGATGTGCGTCGCGTCGAAATCTTCTTCGACCGTAATGTGGTGGAAGTCTTCCTTAACAATGGCGAAGCGGCCGGCAGTATGCTGTTCCAAGGTGCGGACGGCGATGGCGAGTTCCGTTTTGTTGCTGACGGCAAGGTCGATTGCGTGGATGTGCGTGTGCTTGACAGCATCTGGCGGTGACATACAGCTGCTGCAGCGGCAGGTGGTAACCGGCAGTCATCTCAGTATGTAAGGCAAAATAGACGAAAGGCACGTGTTTTGGCACGTGCCTTCCCTATACTTGAGGGCACGTCCGGCAATTCGCCAAGAACTGGATATTCACACCTCACGTTTAGGGAGCGCCATGAACAAGGCAATCATCACCGTCGTCGGCCAGGATACTGTTGGCATCATCGCACGCGTCTGCACATACCTTTCCGAACATCAGGTCAACGTGCTTGACATTTCCCAGACCATCATCGACGGTTTCTTCAACATGATGATGATCGTGGATTATTCCAACGCCGGCAAGGAATTCGGCGAGATTGTGGACGATCTCGACAAGCTCGGCGAGGAGATTGGCGTGCGCATCCGCTGCCAGCGCGAGGAGATCTTTACCAAGATGCACCGCATCTGAGCCGGGCCTCAAAAGAAAAGGACTTAAGGAAATACCATGCTGAATATCATGGAGGTCCACGAGACCAATCAGATGATCGAGCAGGAAAAGCTCGACGTTCGCACCATCACGATGGGTATTTCGTTGCTCGACTGCGCGACGGATTCCGTTGAGCAAACCTGCGACAATATCTACCGTAAAATCACCACGTATGCCAAAGACCTGGTCTCCACAGGCCAAGCCATCGAAAGCGATTATGGCATCCCGATTGTCAACAAGCGCATCACCGTGACTCCTATTTCTCTGGTGGGCGCCAGCTGCTGCAAGACTTCGGAAGATTTTGTGCAAATCGCGCACGCGTTGGATAAGGCAGCCAAGGAAGTCGGCGTCGATCTGATCGGCGGTTATTCGGCATTGGTCTCCAAAGCCATGACCCCGGCCGAAGAACTGTTAATCAAATCATTGCCGCAGGCGCTTTCCGAAACGGACATCGTCTGCTCGTCGGTAAACGTTGGCTCCACGAAAACCGGTATCGACATGAATGCGGTGGAGTTGCTCGGCCATATCATCAAAGACATCGCCGAGCGCACCGCAGACAACGATTCCTACGGTTGCGTGAAATTCGTGGCCTTCTGCAATGTTCCGGACGACAATCCATTCATGGCGGGCGGTTTCCACGGCGTTACTGAAGGCGATGCCGTGATCAACGTGGGCGTTTCCGGTCCGGGTGTCGTCTCCCGCGCATTGGATGCGGCCAAAGGCAAGGATTTCGAGTTCCTGTGCGAAACCATCAAGCGTACGGCGTTCAAGATCACTCGTGTCGGTCAGTTGGTGGCTCAGGAGCTTCCCGCCGCCTCGGCATTCCGTTCGGCATCATCGACCTTTCCCTCGCTCCGACCCCGGCTGTAGGCGACTCGGTGGGCGAAGTGCTGGAGAAGATCGGTCTTGAGCAGGTTGGCGCTCCTGGCACTACCGCGCTTTGGCCATGCTGAACGATCAGGTGAAGAAGGGCGGCATCATGGCCTCCAGCTACGTGGGTGGCCTGTCTGGTGCGTTTATCCCCGTCTCCGAAGACAAGAACATGATTGACGCTGCCGCCTCCGGTTGCCTGACCCTCGAGAAGCTTGAGGCCATGACCTGCGTATGCTCGGTGGGTCTTGACATGATCGCCATTCCGGGCGATACCTCTGCTTCCACCATCTCCGGCCTGATCGCCGACGAAGCCGCCATCGGCATGGTGAATCAGAAGACCACAGCCGTGCGCGTGATCCCGGTTGCCGGCAAGGGCGTGGGCGAGATGGCGAACTTCGGCGGCTGATGGGCTACGCGCCCATCATGCCGGTCAACCAGACCAGCTGCGAGGCCTTTGTGACCCGTGGCGGTCGTATTCCCGCTCCGATTCACAGCTTCAAGAACTGATTCGGTAGGGTCTCACCGTTCAAAGAGGTACATCCGGTAACTCGCAGATAGCTGTCTGCTGTAGAGAAAGTGCCTCATATATGAAAACCCCGAGCATGAACGTTGGAATATCAACGCTCATGCTCGGGGTTTCTTTGTCGACGTACTCACGGCAAAAACGATAGCGCGCCGCCATCCTTCCGCCGCGATGATATTGTGCGCCTGTGGGACGTGTCCTGCATCTTGGCATACCCCTGAGTAGAGTTATGCCCAGTGTGAAATGTGAAACGTCAGCGAAAGGGAGAAGATGACGGTAGCGGATTTGTTCCGGGCCATTAAGCGCCACTGGATTCTTGAGATTATTCTGTTTGTAGTTACCGTGGGTGCCGTAGCTGGCTTCACCTTCACTGCTACCCCCATGTATTCCGCTCAGATTCAACTGATGCCAAAGCTACCGCCAGTGCAGATGCGAGTACGGCCCAATCGTCGTCGGCAGCGGCGTCGTCGGCAGCGGCTCAGTTGGCGAATTATATTGAAGTGGTTCAGTCTGATGCCGTGCTTCAGCCGACTATCGACAATTTGGGTCTGCACGAGACCGTGCCGCAGCTCAGGAAGCTGGTTGTTGCCGAGAACGTTACCGGTACCACTTTGTTAGATATCACGGTCACTTATCCGAACGCCAAAGACACCACGCTGATTCTTAACGAGGTGGCCAAGCAACTCAACAAGCAGGTTTCCGCCGATGCTTCGGACATGTTGACGCTGACTACTGTGCAGAAGCCTGTTGAACCTACGTTGCCCTCCTCGCCTAACATCATAGCGAATATGGCGATCGGTGTGGTCGCAGCTCTTGTGGTGGCTGTGTTGGGTGCATTCCTGCGGGAGCTTGCAGACAACAATATTCATGCACAGACCGACATTACCAATGCGGTCAATGCGCCGATTCTCGCATCTATCCCGAAGAGCTTCACTGTCGCCGGGCATGTTCCTGCGGTCATCGTCAAGCCGCGTGGCCATGCGGCTGAGGAATTCCGCAGGCTTTGCACTAATCTGTCGTTCGTCGAGAACGGTAATGAGGATCGCCCTGATAATGATCATTCCAATGTGATTATCGTGACCTCTGCCGTGCCTGACGAGGGTAAGACCTCGGTTTCGGTCAATCTCGCAGCCGTATATGCAGAGAAGGGTGAGAGCGTACTGCTCATTGATGCGGATGCTCGTCACCCCTCTGTGGCGAAGGCGTTGGGCTTGAACAATGCAGTGGGCTTGGTTAAGTTGCTTGCGGGTGATGTCGATGCACGTACTGCCGTGCAACGGTATTGGAAGCCCGAGATGCAGGTGTTGCCTGTTGAGGAAACTTCTACTTCGAATGTGATTCTTGGTTCCAATGTCATGCGTGACATGGTGGACCAGGCCACTCGTCATTATGACCACGTAATCATCGACACCGCCCCTATTCAGGTTTCCAACGATGCATCGGTGTTTGCTCGCTCCGGTGGTACGGTGTTGCTCGTTGTCAGCCAGAATGTTGGACAGAAGAAGGCTCTGCGCAATACAGTGCGCGAGCTGAAAGTCGCCCACGTAAGGATTGGCGGTGTGGCGTTCAACCGCGTTGCGCATGAGCGTAGCCGTAAGGGCAACTATTACTACTATGAAGAGTCGGAAGTCAAGAATCGCCGTGCGAAGGCCTCGACGGGTGACTCATCACAGAATTCCGCTTCCCGTAATGCCCGCCGTGGGCGTCGTACAACGGCCGATGGTCGTTGATTATACGTGGAGAATCGAGAGAACCGACTGCGCGGAGTGAGAACTCCGTAAGGTGGACACGTTCTAGGGGAAGGCAGAGATTTGAGGCAACGAGTCGTCTTTATTGTGGAGACAGTAGGCGGAGGCGTACGCACGCATGTACTCCAGTTGTTGAAGAATCTCGATCCGGAGCGCTATGAATTAACGCTCATCTACGGAGAACGATATGACCACGTGTTCGAGTCACAGCGTGAAGAGCTGGCAAAGCACGTCACGCTGATTCTTGATTCCAATCTGGTTCGTTCCGCTGGCCTTCGGGCGAGTTGGAAAGCGGTGAAATCCCTACGGGCTACATTGCGCCGCATCAAGCCGGATATTGTGCACTGCCATAGTTCGATTGCCGGGCTTGTTGGACGTGCCGCCGCCAAACTGGAGCATGTGCCGAAAATCTTTTATACCCCGCATGCTTATGCGTTTGACGCGCCGGAGTTCTCTGCGAAGAAGAGAGCGGTGTTTGGATTGGCTGAGCGCGTGATGAGTCGTTGGGCAACCACACGTACTTTCAATGTGAGTGATGGCGAATATCGCAGTGCGCTCAGGCATCACATCGATAAGCCGAGCAAATTCGCCGTGATTTACAACGGTGTCCCTGAATTGCAGTTGCCCACTCGTGCCGAGTCTAGACACCGATTGGGATTGGATGATTTGGTACCTCAGGATGTGCCGATTGTTGGTGTAGCCGCATGGCTTGACGCTCGCAAGGATCCGATGACATTCGTGCGTATCGCCGAACGTGTGCACGATGATGGCAGAAATGCGCATTTCGTATATATAGGCTCAGGAGAACTGCAAGATCAGGTGCGTGATTTTGTTGCTTCTCATCATCTCGAAGGATTCGTGCACCTGCTTGGCTACCGACAGGATACCAGCCTATTGGTACGTGCATTCAATGTGTACTTACTGCCCTCTCTGTATGAAGGCATGCCATACTCGTTGTTGGAATCGTTGTGTGCTGGTGTGCCGATTGTGGCTACCCGCACTACGGGCAATGACGAGGTTGTTTTGCCTGGTGTCAACGGTGAATTGTTCGCTGTAGGTGATGTTGCACAGGGCGCCGCGGCCGTTGAAAAGTTGTTGGACGATTCCCCGACCTTCGAGGCGGTGAAGGACACCTACCGCCAGCGATTCACTGAAGGGGCAATGATCCGTAGAATTACCGAAGAGTACGAACAATAGTCGTAGGCCCAACGAATGGGGCCATAATGCCGGTCGAATCGTCAGACATGGCCGTGGGCAAGTAATGAATGTAAGGAGCGCAGCAAGCCATGATACTCATCAAGGTATGGTACCGGTTCACAGGGCTAATGCTGAAGTGGTTGTACCGTATTGTTTTCCACGGTGATTTCGTGTATGGCAAGCGCTTCCATATGCGCCGTGCATTTCAGCTGACAATTGAGAATGGTGGTCGCGTGGTTCTTGGCGATGACGTGTTCTTCAATGATTTCTGCGCATTGCATGCGCGCAAGAGCATCACTATCGGTGACGGTACGATTTTCGGCGAGAACGTGCGCATCTACGATCATAACCACCGATTTGCCGATCCGACGACGCCGATCAAAGACCAAGGATACAGCGAGGCTGCGGTCTCTATCGGGAAACATTGCTGGATTGGCTCCAGTGTGACGATTCTTAAAGGTGTAACCATCGGCGATAATGTAGTGGTAGGCGCTGGCTGCGTGGTTGTGAAGGATATTCCGGATAACGTCATTGTGCGGCAGAATACGGAACTGGTAATTGAGGAGATTAGACGATGAGCGAGCCGGTGCGCGTGCTCGTGCTGGACACGGTGATGGACCGTGGCGGTGCCGAGACCATGACGATGAATTATCTGCGGCGCATGGACCGCAGCAAGGTTCAATATGATTTTCTCGTCAACCGTGACTATAAGGCCGCCTATGAGGACGAGATTGCGGAACTTGGCGGAAAAGTGTACCGCATGTGTCCGCTATATCCGCAATATTTCGACAAGTACAAGCGTCAGTTTCGTGGGTTTCTTAAGGTACATCCCGAATATCGGATTATCCATTCCAATCTGGAGGAACGCAGCTATTTCGCGTTGCGTATCGCTAAGGAGATGGGTGTTCCAGTGCGCATCGCCCATGCACACAATCGTCCGGTGGGATTTGATTTGAAGTCTGTGGTTCGTGAGTACTTCCGTTTCCGTCTGCCTCCCTATGCCACACATTATTTCGCGTGTGGTCAGGAAGCTGGTGATTGGCTGTTTGGCGTGAAGAATCGCAGTAAGGTGATCCAGGAGCGCAATGCTGTAGATACAGCTCTGTACCGCTACGACCCAACAGTGGCTGAAGAGGTACGCGCGGAGTTCCAGACTCCTGAAGATTGTTTCGTCCTCGGTCACGTGGGCCGTTTCTTCCCTCAGAAAAATCACATGCAGCTTGTGGATATCTTTGCTGCAGTGCATAAGATGCGTCCGAATAGCAGGCTATGGCTCGTAGGCGGTGGAGAACTGGACGACAGTCTCAAGAATCAAGTCAAATCCAAGGTACATGAGCTTGGTCTTGATGAGAGTGTGGTCTTTACTGGTGTGCGCACCGATGTGAACCGCCTTATGCAAGGAATGGATTTATTCATATTGCCTTCCTTGTTCGAAGGTTTTCCCATGACCATGATTGAGGCACAATCCGCCGGATTGCCTTGCATGATTTCCGATAAAGTGCCGCCGCAATGCGATGTAACCGGGAATGTGCAGATCATGACTTTGGACTCCACTCCCGAAGAATGGGCAAAGCATATTCTCGATCAGAGTGACAAATATGCCGCGAAGTCTGATCGCGCCGACGGTGCGAAATCAGTAACCAAGGCGGGATATGACATCGTGAAGAACGCCGAATGGCTGCAGGATTTTTATGTGAATGCATTAGCCAAGCTGAAGCGAGGGAACGCCGCTGATGGAACAAATAGAGACGGACCAAGTCGTTCATAATTGGCGTGACAACCATAATAAAAACGCCGCTATAATGCTGACATTCATCGTTATGATGATTGCGAAAATCATTACGCTGATGTTGCCGAAGAAATATTTTTTTGACAATAACCGTATTCTCGGTATGGCCAACGGCGATGATTCGGTCAAGGCATGGGGCGGCTCATATGAGGTGGCTGCGAATTTCTTCAAGACCGTTAACGTGTTCAATTTTGTCAAGATGACTGATTGGAGCTGGTTCCTCGGTCTGTTGATGACGGGTATCATTCTGTTGGTAATCACCAGAATTGACGAGCCGGATCTGCCTCAATTAGTGTTCCTTCTTGCTTGCGTTGGATTGCTGAATATTTATGTGTTCAATATCGGCAAGGACGTCATTCAATTCCTGTTCTTCTTTGCCGTATATCTGGTGATTATCTCGCCTATCGGCAACACCACGGTGAAGCTATTGATTTCATCGTTGATTCTGTATTTTGAAAGTACGGTGTTCCGTGCCTACTATATTCTGATTGCGGCGCTGGCCATTGCGGTCTATTGCATTCTGCGCCTGTTCCACCGGTTTGTTAATCTTCCTCGTGTGGTTCGATTACTGGGAATTCTGCTCAGTATGTATGTGCTGGTATGCGCGGTGATGTTTGTCGCACGTGTGGCCAAGCCAGATGAATTCCAATTGATTATGAGTGTTCGCGATGCCAGCCTTGCTGGTCGTGATGCGGATACCGAGGCCTCGGTCACCATCATTCAGAATTGGATTGGCGGTGATAGCGCATCGAGCGGCAATCTTCCGCTATTCCTCGTGAATTACGGTATCAACGCGGCCCGTATGCTCGTTCCCGTGGAATTACTGACGAAGGGCATGCAGTATATTCCATTCTTGCTTTTCCAGCTGGCGGTTACGGTATATTTGGCCAGTTTGTTTGTTCATGTCGATGAGATCGAGGATGAAAACCAGTTCCTCGCATTGTCCATTTTCTTGGGTTATTTCCTCGCGTCAGCTATTTTCGAACCCGATTTCGGCTCGTGGGTGCGGCACGAATCAGCGACTTTCCCGGTGCTCCATTTACTGGTGATGTCTTCCAACCAATGTGTTTCAGCATGGAAGGCCAATGCGGCGGCCCTTAAATCCAAGTTCCATAAGCAATCCAAACACTCATCGTCATGGGAAGGTGAAGTCGCGTGACGAGGTCGCATATCGCGTTTTTCTCTGGTGACATTACTCGATCCGGGGGCACGGAGAACGTTTCCATTATGGTGGCAAATGAGTTGGTGAAGGATTCCTCCTATAAGGTTTTTTTCATCAGTTTGTTCGAGGAGCAGCCACAACCGTTTTTCCCGATTGACGAGGCCATCAAACGGGACACTGTGTATTCGACAGTCACACACGGTATTCAGCATTACTTTGATACGGTAAAACAGCTGCGCGGACTGGTAAAAAAGCATCATATTGACGTGCTGATTGATATCGACGGCATTCTCGACATGTATACGTTGCCATTGAAACGTGGCACGGGTGTGAAGGTCATCTCTTGGGAGCATTTCAACTATCTGCAGAATCCCGGTGTGCCCTACCGTAAACTAACGCGGCCGTGGGCGGCCCGTAAGGCCGATGCCATAGTGACGCTCACCACAGCGGACAAGAACCTATATGAGCAGCATCTCAACCCCAAATGTCCGGTCATCGACATTCCGAACCCAATGATCGTACCGAGTCCGGCACCGGTATATGCTGCTGCGTCTCAGACGATTTTGAGTTCCGGTCGTCTGACCTATCAAAAAGGGTTCGACATGCTCGTGGATGTAGCGGAGCAGGTGCTTCCGCGGCACCCGGATTGGCAGTGGCTTATTCTCGGTGAAGGCGAAGACCGTCCAATGCTCGAAGAGAAGATAGCTCGAGCAGGCATCGGTAAGCAACTCATACTGAAAGGTCGAGTACCGGATACGGACAGCTACTACCGTAAATCCGCGTTTTTCGTGCTGACCTCACGGTTTGAAGGCTTGCCGATGGTATTGCTGGAAGCCAAGGCGTATGGTCTTCCCATTGTGAGTTTTGACTGCCCGACCGGACCGTCAGAGATTATTGAAGATGCACTCAACGGTAATTTAGTGCGTCCAGATGATATTTCTGGCATGGCTGAAAGCGTCAATCGCCTCATTGAAGACAGGGCAATACGCGAGCGGTATGCTCTGCATGCCGGTGACGGCGATGGTCGCTTTGCCAAGGAAACCATCATCGACCAGTGGAAGACGTTGCTGAACATGGTGCTTCGCCCGATATCAAGGTAGTGATACGAATGAACGACAATCTACAGCATTCTGCGGGTGCCCGGCGCATCTCTTGGGTGGACTATGGTAAGGGATTGGCCATATTACTGGTGTTCTGGGGGCATGCCATATGCCCGGAACCAGTGAGGGCTTCGTTCTATGCCTTCCATATCCCAGTGTTCTATTTCCTTTCTGGTTATGTGTTTTCCACTAGGAAATATCATTCGTTCGGACCATTCCTCTGGCATAAGGTCCGCACGCTCATTATCCCCGGCTTGACGTTCGGTTTCCTCATAGTCTTCTTCAAATGGCTGAACGGCTTGATCGCAGGCGAAGCGTATTCCGTGAACCCGTTGAAGCTGTTGATTGGTGTTTTCGTGGAATTGCGTGGCGGCGATTACTCGGTGATTCCATGGTTCTTCGTCAGCATATTCATCATCGAGCTTATGGCCTATTGGATTTTCGGTCTGGCAAAGGAACATGCTGGTGTGCTTTTGTCTCTGGCTTTGATTGCCTCCGTGGTCGGCTACTGTTATGCCACGTTCATTGGCAAAATCGTGCCGTGGAGTTTGGAAACCGCATGTACGGGCTTCGGATTCTTTGTGCTTGGGTACCTCGCTAAGTCCCCGGGTAAAACTTGGTTTGCCTCGATCACCCGACCGGCATGGTTGCCGCTATGGTTGGTAGTAACGGCTGCAGGCACGTGGTTGAATGTAACTATTGCCCATCAGCGTCTCGACGTGTATATGAACGAGTATGGATGGTATCCGTTCACCATGATGGGCGCGTTGGGCGGCATCGCGTTGGTGTTGGGGTTGTTGCAGTTGCTGGAATACCACGAGCGGACCGCTGCCGCCAAGCCAGTGAGTTCACTGTTGCGATACATAGGCAAAAATTCGTTCATCTTCTACAGTCTGAACCAAGTGGGATTGCTTATCGGAGAAGAGATCCTGGGAGCCTGCGGTATTCCTCTCAATAACATCACATGGCCATGGCAATTGCTTTGGGGAGGGGCTTGTATAGTGATTGCTGTATTGCTATGCGTTCCGATGGTCGAATTCACCAACCGGTGCTTCCCCCAAATCCTGGGGAAGCCGCGTCGTATTAGCGCTGCATCTTGAAAGGACACTTGACATGCCCACGCGTTCGGTAGCTCTGATTACATATCACGCTGCGCACAATAATGGTTCGTTCTTGCAGGCGTATGCCACACAGCGCAAGATTCAACAGCTTGGCTATGACTGCGATATCATCAATTTCTCGACGCCCCGGCAGCAATATCTGTATGACGTATACAAGAAGGTGTCTGGTCCGAAGGACATCGCCAAGAATCTGTATGCGCTGTTCCACCACAAGCTGATTCAACGACGTCACAACGATTTCACTAACCTTATGCACTCGGCGCTGCAACTCACTCCGAAGTTTTATGAGGACCTCTCCCAGATGGGTGATCTTGAGACACAATACGATGTATTCGTCTCCGGCAGCGATCAGATCTGGAACATGGACGCGTGGGATTATAGTGACGCTTACTTCCTAAGCTTTGTTCATCACAAGCCTAAGGTTTCTTACGCCTCCAGCATGGGCGGTCATATTCTTGACAAACGTGGAGATACGGCACTTGCTAACCATTATCGAACACTACTGGCTGATTACCAGGCCATTTCCGTGCGAGAGAAGACTGCGCAGGATTATCTCCAGCCGCTGTTGGACAAGCCGGTGACGCAGGTTATTGACCCCACATTGTTGCTTGAGCGGAAAGATTACGAGGAAATCACGGCTCCTCGGCTAGTCGAGGAACCGTATATCTTCTACTACGCGATTGACTCCATAGAACTTAACGACAGCGCGGCTAAGGCTGTGCAACAGTATGCTCAGGCCACAGGGTTGCCGGTGTATGTAATGTTCACCGGCAATAAGTCGTATGGTCTTGAGAAGTATGGATTCCATCTGCTGGAGGTGGCGGCACCGAACCATTACCTCAGCCTGATTAAGAACGCTGAGCACGTGTTGACCGCCTCGTTCCATGGCACGGCATTCTCCATTCTGTTCGGCAAACAGTTCCATGTGGTACGTGGCAAGCACAACGGTAAGGTCAATATGGATGACCGTATGAGCTCATTGCTCTCCACATGTGGTTTGGAGCGGCAGCAGCTTATCGAGGGCGAGGCTTGGACCGATGACGTTATCGATTATGAGTGTGTGTATCCGCTATTGGATGTGGAACGCAACCGTTCGCTGGATTATCTGCAATCGGCGTTGCAGGTGAACGAGTAAAAGGAGCACATCATGAAGGCTTTGATGAAACGTCTCCTGCCTGAATCGGCATTGGCATGGTTACGCGGATGCGAATCCGATATGAAATTACGACGTGAAACCCTTCACCAGATGAAGCGGTTCCGCCGCAACTACGCAAGACGAGGCTCCACGCGCAAAAGTCATCTGGAAACTAGGATCGTATTCTTTACCCATCAGATTGAAAAGGGCTGAGTCACACTGATTTCCGATATGGTTTCGGCAAAAAGGTGTTGGCTCAGATGGCGCCGCTGATGGAGACGCTGCGTACCACAGACCCGGACATCGCACATAACGAGGTCTATCGAACCGCTCTATCCGCATTGCACGAATATCGTGTGCGGCATGAGGCCAAGCAATTCGATTTGACTTATGCCAAAGATCTGTTCAGCCAACGGATATGGAACGAGATTGAATCCACGAACGACCGAAGCGGCGGAGACCTTATCATCCGGAGTACAGACAAGCGTGATAACGCAGAGCTTTCGTTCTCCCAACTTATGGAACAGCGCCATTCGGTACGTGAATTCGCTGAAACCCCGGTGACGGTGGAAGAAATCATGAATGCGGTGCGTGTCGCCATGCGTACGCCGTCGGTCTGCAATCGTCAGCCCACACGAGTGCACATCATCACTGATGCAGAGCTCATCAAAAAGGCCATGCCATTGCAGGGCGGATTCCGTGGGTACCCGATGCCGCCTGCGTTGGTGCTTATCACTGGTGACAATCAGACGATGATGAACCAGGATGAACGCAACGAATGCTATACGGATGGTGGACTGTTCGGTATGTCGCTGTTGCTTGCACTGGAGGAACAGCAGATTGCCGCGTGTCCGCTTAACACCATGTTGCCGATGAAACGTGATGAAGCGACGCGTGAATTGCTCCACATCCCGGACAGCGAATTCCTCGTTATGTACATTGCGGTCGGCCATTTCCGTGATGAGGTGAAGACCTGTAAGTCTCAGCGCTTTAGCGCTGATGAGATTGTGACGGTACACGCATGAGCGCTGTAACAAGCGAAAACAGTAATGCCGGCTTGCCATTGGTCAGTGTTGTGGTTCCGGTATATAAAGTTGAACGATGGCTTGATCGTTGTGTGAGCAGCATCGTGCATCAGACGTATAAGAATCTTGAGATTATTCTCGTTGATGATGGCTCGCCTGATGGAAGCTCGAAGAAATGCGATGAATGGGCAGACCGAGATAGTCGAGTTGTCGTCTTGCATCGTGCCAATGAGGGGGTCTCCGCTGCACGTAATGCCGGTATGGACGCTGCCCACGGTGATTATCTGTGTTTTGTGGATTCCGATGACGCCGTTGAACCTCAATTGGCTGAAACCGCTGTGCGAGCCGCGCAACGTTATGATGCGCAGATAGTCTTCTACGCCAATATGAATGACCGCTACAACGATGAGGGAACACTGCTGGATTCCGCGCAGCAAAGTTCCGTGGCGTTCGTTGCGGAGACTGCTAAAGAATTCAAACGTCATTTTTTGGAACTGAGCCATGGCCAATATGTATGCCCGCCGTGGAATAAGTTGTTCCTGACCTCGTTTGTGAAGCAGGTTGGAATCCGCTTCCCCGAAGGCGTTGCCGGTGGTGAGGACTCCGCATTCAACTTCCCCTTGTATGTGGCTGCGGAACGGGTGGTTGCCATTGATGAGCCGTTGTATCGATACTCGATGCGTGCGGGCAGCACCATGAACACATTTGATCCGCGTCTGCTGGAAGGACGCGTGAGCGTCCATGCCGCACTGTTGCCCATCATTCAGGAATGGAATCCGACATATCTGAATGATCACGATAATCGATTGATAACGAATGTGTGGATTGTGCTCTCTCTGCTATATGCCGATCGTAGACCGCAAATTCGGCAGAGGAGAGGAACAATAGTACGTGGTATCATTGCCAATCCGGTGGTACGCGAATGTGCGCGCTCAGTGAATGCGGTCGGTACCAAAAATCGATTGATGACCGTGCTCATCCATAACGGCAATGTCTTAGCTACGCGAATCATCATGCGTGCGGTTAACCTGTTGAAGCGGATAAGATCGAAGGTGTCGCGATGACGGGTGAAATGCAATCGCCGGATGCGTTGATTAGCGTGATCGTGCCGGTCTACAAGGCTGAGCAAACACTGGATCGTTGCGTAGGCAGTATCGTAAGCCAAACCTACCGTAATCTGGAAATCATTCTTGTTGATGATGGTTCGCCGGATGACTGCCCGGCCATGTGTGATACATGGTCAGTGAAAGATGCCCGCATCAAGGTCGTTCATCAGAAGAATGGTGGAGTGACGAAAGCACGGAATACGGGTTTGGCATGTGCCACTGGTGATTTGTTGGCATGGGTCGATAGTGACGATTGGATTGATCAGCACTATTTGGATGAGATGTATCAATTGTTGGTTGAATCTAACGCTGATATGGCGGTGTCCAAGAAGCGGGTTGAGTCGAATAGCGCATGCGCCCTTGTATCTGATGCTGAAGAGATTATGCAGATGCATGTATTGGGACGTTTTGGATTTGAGTTATGGCGCACGTTGACAAAAACGGAAAAATATTCGAATCTGCAATTTCAGGAGCTGAAAGTCGGAGAAGACGCCGATATGCTCATGCGAGTGCGTTCCAGATGTTCTCGAATCACGGTATCTCATATTCAAGGCTACCATTACAGCATAAACGAGCAATCCTCGGTGCATGGAGTTGGAATAGATTCCAAGCTTGATTGGATGCGCAGCCAGCGTATGCAGGAACAGTATATCGCAGCGCATCATCCAAATCTTTTGGGATGCGCCAAATATAATCGAGTATATGCTTTTAGCCTTATGCTGCGAGGTCTGCGTGGTGCCGATAAGAATAATGCGATAACCGAGTTGAAGAAAAAATTGCGTCGAGGAATTATTACGGCATTGCCTGCATTGCCTTGGTCATTGCTTAATGCATCCGAAAAACGTGAAGCAATGGCTGCCTTAAAGGTCGTTGTACTTGGGTAATTATTACCGTAAAGAGATTGATCGATTATGAATAAGTATAGAACTCTGTTATTGAATATAGGCTTGTTCGGCATTAATACAGTCGCGACTAAACTTATTACTTTCTTGCTTGTCCCTCTGTATACGTACTACTTGTCGACCAAAGAGTTTGGCATCACCGACATGTCTTTGACGGTGATTTCTTTGGTCCTGCCTATTGCGTCAATGTCGATATCCGATGCGGTGTTGCGTTTTGTGATAGATGACAGCAATGATCAGAAATCAGTGGTGTCATATGGCCTGATTGTTATCGGCTTGAGTTGTGCCATTGTCGCGTTGTTGCTTCCTGTACTGAAACTCTCTGTATTCGGCGGGCTGGGCAATTACTCTGGGTACTTTCTGCTAATGTATGTGTCTACGGCATTGATGACCTATGCGGGTAATGTAGCACGCGGATTGAACCAGATTAAAATCATACCGATATGCGCATCGATCTCAACACTCATCACAGGTATCAGCGCATATCTTTTAATCGTGCGACAGGGAATCGGCATTCAGGGATATTTCATATCTGTTAGTGCCGGTCCGTTGGTCGGTACTGCAATTTATACCATTGTCGGTAAGCACTATAAGTATTATTCTCTTCGTTCGCTTTCCGGTAATGTGCCGTTGATTAAGAATATGTTGGTATATGCATTACCATTGGTTCCCAATACGCTTTTCTGGTGGCTTGGAACAAGTATCAATCGCTTCTTCATTACTGGAATGCTGGGGATTGGTGCATCAGGACTTTATGCAGCAGCCAGTAAGATTCCGAATCTGTTGAATCTGGCATATTCCATTTTTCAGCAGGCATGGCAGCTCTCAACATTCCAGGAATATCGTAAGAGCGACATCGGGAAATTCTTCTCGATGATATTGATTCCGTTGCAAGCAGTTTTGACGGTCGGTGCATCTTTCATCATGCTGATTTCGCAGTTGCTGGCTTCATTTATGCTGCAAAAGAGTTTCTATTCCGCGTGGACGTTGATTCCGGTTGTCTTGCTCGGCTTCTATTTCAGCTGTATGAATACGTTCTACGGAACGGTTTATACCACACTGATGAAAACGAAATACCTCATGACAACCACGATAGTTGGCTCACTGGTATGCGTCATCGCAACAGCAGGGTTGATTCCTGTTCTGGGACTCTATGGCGCAGGAGCAGCCAGCATATTATGCAACGCGGTGATTTATGTAATGCGCATGATAAATTCAAGACGCCTTGTGTCAATCGATGTGAACTATTGCATATTGGTTATTTCCATTGTGCTGTTAGGCGTGCAGATGATGATTACTGCGATGGCGGTTCCATATTATTGGGTTTATGGCGTATTGATATTTCTCGTATTGACTGGCATGCACGGTATGCGTTGTGTGCCTTTGCTTCGGCTTGTTGTAGGCAAGAGAAACAGGTAGGGAGAATGTCATGCAGAGCACAACTATGAATTCTGTATTCCTTGAATGCTATCTTGCGCACAATTTAGGTGACGATTTATTCTTGGAAACTCTCCTCAGGCGTTACCCTGATGTGCATTTCACATGCGTGGTGGATGGTTCCTATGATTGGCTCCTTGAAAGGTACCATAATATTAGTCTCGTAAGGCCTCCGCGCAAGAAGAGTGCATTGGGGGGCAGGCTGTCTTTACTGTCTTCGATTTCATATACGAATGAACTTGCTGCCTTGAAATGTCAGTCAGTGAGGAATTGCGGCATTCTTGTGGTCATCGGTGGCTCTCTATATATACAACCGATCTGGAAACATTCGTTGTTCACTACGGTGTTTTCTCTGCGTGACGTTTTGCAACGCAACGTTTATATTCATCGGCTGATAAAACTTTTGTTCTTGGAACGAATTTTGGACCGTATCGTAACTCCTGGTACAAGAAGTCATATAGCGACATTTTCAATAAATATGTTACCGATATCTGCTTCCGTGACCAATACTCGTTCCAACTATTTAAGAGTGATGAGCATATAAGGGTCGCTCCGGATATTTTGTTCGGAACGGAATTTCCACGTGTGGAACGTAAGAAAAAGGTCCTGTTCTCTGTTGTTGATCTCGGCAATACGATGAAATTCCGTGATTTATCTTCATGTTCTGCGGATTATGATTCGTGGATTGTTAATGCTGCAAATTGCTATGCGAATTTGGGATATGATATTCAACTGTGTGGATTCTCAACCGTTGAGCATGATGATGTGGCGGTTGCCCGTATCAGTCATCTCCTTGCGCAGGAGTCGATTCAACATGACTGCTTGACATATGATAACGATACATCTCGGATCCTGAGTGCGATAGCGGAGTCGGAAGTTATCGTGGGAACACGATTCCATGCGTCGATTCTAGGACTTGCTGCTGGCTGTAAGGTGCTTCCAATCATTTACAGCGATAAGACCTCGCATAGTTTGGATGATATTGGATTCGCCTCTGATATAAGATTGGATTTACGTAATTTTAAGTCTGACGATATTTCAATCTGTCGCAAAGTACTTGCAAGAGAGCGCGTGGACATCGGCGAAGTCAAAACGCAGTCTCAACGTCACTTCATCGGATTAGATTGCGTATTAGGGGTCGGCCGATGATGAGAGTTTCTGGAGAGAAGATCGTGAGTGGAATTGTGGGTACCCACTCGCTCATGTGTTTTGAGGTTTGGTGCGATTATGTGTACGCAAATGCATAATGTATCAGGTGGTCACTTGGTAATCAGCGTTATCGTGCCCGTATACAACGTTGAGCGTTGGCTGGATCGTTGTGTAACGAGCATTGTGGGGCAGACTTATAAGAACTTGGAAATCATCTTGATTGATGATGGTTCTACGGATAAGTCTTCGGAGATGTGTGATGCCTGGTCTCGTTTAGATGATCGTATCCGTGTTGTTCACAAAGCCAACGGGGGATTATCATCGGCTCGTAATGAGGGACTTGGTATTGCAATGGGTGCCCGGATTGCATTTGTGGACAGTGATGACTGGATTGATTCCGAAATGCTGGCCACGATGAATAGATGGATGGATGAGCAATCCGCTGTGGATGTGGTGATGTGCGGTACCATCAAAAACTATGAGAACGGGCGTGAGCAGTGCATTGATGGCGACCTGCCACAACGGGTTTTCACAAGTGACCAAGCGCTACACAATTTCCTGTATCGAAGCAATCGCATGGCCAGCGCCGTATGGAACAAACTGTTTGATGCCACCTTGTTCAAGGACGACGAAGGGAAAACCGTAGTTCTCTTCCCTGAGGGCCTCGATAACGAAGATTACTATCTGCTGGCGCATATATACCGAAAGATGCGTGGAATCTATTTCAATCCTCGTGGCTTCTACCATTATTGCATCCGTACTGGATCTATAACTACTGCGGGAATGAATGCTCATAGCTTGGATAAGGGCATCAGTTCCGAACGGTACTGCAATTATCTAGAGAAAAGCGGATATACAGATAAAGTGGCGTTGGCTTATGGCCGCATGCAGGCTGGTATGACACGCTCTATGATGTATTGAATAAGCAAGCGGATGGCGCAACGATCGCGTATTGCCGACACCGTCTTGCCGATAGAGCGTCGTATGTTTTATCCAGCCCGCAGGTGTCTGTATTGCGCAAGGCCAAAATATGGGCGATGATTCATATCCCGCGGATATATCATAGCTTGACGGTGCTGAAAGGGGAGCAGTAACCCATGAATGAGCCTGTTCGCATTCTGCAGTGGGGCATGGGGCCGAATCTTGGCGGTGTCGATTGCCTGATGATGGATATCTACCGGCATATCGACCGATCCAAGGTGCAGTTCGATTTCCTATGCGATCATGATGCGGACAAGCTGGCCTTCGAGGATGAGATCCTTGCCTTGGGCGGTCGTGTGTTCCGTGTCATGGTATCGCAGCACGAATCCATGATGAAGTCCCGTACTGCATTGATGTCGTTTTTCCGAGACCATCCTGAAATACAAGGCATTCACGTAAACGCGAATTTCCCATACGCGCTTCCTCTTAAATATGCGGCGGAGAACGGAGTGCAGCTTCGTATTCTGCACTCTCATAACGCGGGTACCGCTGCGAGCCATGACCATGATGATTTGGCTCATACATTGATATGGTGTCTTCGGGAATGGCAGACTAGACACCAAATTAGCCGGTATCCGAATTTGTATTGTGCTTGTTCAAAGGCCGCCGCAGAATATATGTTCCCGGGCAAGCCATTCACGTGGGTTCGTAACGGTATTAACACCGTGCATTTCGCTTATGATGAAGTGGTGCGTAGTGCCACGCGCGCTGAGCTACACATTGCACCAAGCACCTCTGTGATTGGATTTTGCGGGCGATTCCGTACACAGAAGAATCCGTTATTCCTGCTGGACGTATTCGCCGAATATCACCGCATGGTGCCTGATTCTTTGCTGATGTTGGTTGGCATTGGTGAGTTGCGTTCACTCATGGATGAGCGTATCGAGCAGCTAGGTATCAAAGATTCTGTGTTATACATGGGGTCGCAGCGCGACGTGTCGCCTTACTACCAGGCCATGGATGCTTTTCTACTGCCTTCGCTATATGAGGGGTTAGGCATTGTGTATGTCGAGGCGCAATGTGCGGGGCTCCCATGCTTTGCTTCTGCCGATGCTGTGCCTCCAGAGGCCAAGGTCACCGATTTGTTGCACTATGTGTCGCTGAAAGAATCAGCTGAGCAGTGGGCGCATGAGATGCGCGATGCCCTTGAAAAGACAGGCGAACGTCGGAATCATGCCGATGATGTGCGTGCGGCGGGCTACGATATTCGCGATGTCGCCGCACGGTTGCAAGACCTGTATCTGAACAGAGCGGGGAGAGCATGATGCCAGAGAATTCCCCGAATCAGCCTATGGTAAGTATCGTCGTCCCGGTCTATAAAGCGGAACGTTTTTTAGACGAATGCATTCGCAGTATTGTTGGCCAGACCTACTCTAACTTGGAAATTATTCTGGTTGACGATGCTTCACCCGACCAATGCCCACGGATATGTGACGAGTGGGCTGAGCGTGATGAGCGGGTATCCGTAATTCATCTGGACAATGGCAAGGGAGCTTCCGGTGCCCGCAATGTGGGCTTGGATCACTGCACCGGCGATTATGTGATGTTTGTGGATAGCGATGACCTACTGAAGACAGATGCAGTTCGTTACAGCGTTAAACAAGTGTTAGTTGGCGATTATGATCTGGTGATATTCGGCAAACACTATATCGATGAGTATGGAAATGTATCGCGCACCAATGTGATTGACCACGATATGGCAGCCATTGCCGATGAATCGGATTATTACACTACATTGTCTTATCTATTGCGCGCTGACTACCTTAACCCACCTTGGGGCAAATTATTCGCGCACAGGTTGGTGGAGCATGTTCGTTTTGATGCGGCGATGTGCTATGAAGAAGATCTTGTGTTCGTGCTTGCTGCTCTTGAAGCCGAGCCTAATGTGTTTACCTCGAGCAAAGCGTTATATGAATACCGGCATCTGGAGAGCGGTATGGCAAGTGTGTTCAAGCGAGAGAAGTCGCTGAACGTGGTCCAAGCGAATCATAAGAAAATACAGTTCTTTGCGGATTACATGAATGATAAGGGGGTATGCGAGAATGTGTCTTTCCATATAGCCAATGACATCGGCTGGGTGATTCCCATGATTAAAGGCGGCAAAGAAATTAGCGCTTCGCAGAAAGCCGATTACGTTATGGAGATGACCGGTGATTCGCAATTGCGGCCTTGCATGATGAAAGCATTGAATCATTCATGGATGACACGTTTGCAGAAAATACTTATCACCTTGAATTGGAAATGGCTATGGGAAATTTATCTACGATAGCAAGGGAGATGCGTTGATGCGTGATCGCCCTCTTGTGAGCATAATAGTGCCAGTATATAACGTTGAGAGGTACCTGAATCGATGTATCAAAAGTATCATCACGCAAGAATATAAAGAGCTGGAAATTATTCTGGTTGATGATGGTTCTCTCGATGGCTGCCCACTGCTGTGCGATAAATGGGCGGAACAAGATAAACGGATCAGAGTAGTACATCAAGCTAATAGTGGATTATCCGCTGCACGCAATACTGGTCTAGAGATGATGTCTGGCGAATATATCGCATTCGTGGATAGCGATGATTACCTTGATTCTAGGTATGTTGATTCAATGCTGTCGGCCATTATTTCCGGGAAAGCAAATATGGCCATTTGTTCCATCTGTATAGAGGATAATAAATCAAGAATATCGGTTGATAATCATCGTATTGCTGATGAAGTGGCATTCGTTAATAGTAAGTATTGTCTAAAGCGAATGCATGGTAACTCTAGTACTGATTATGTAGCGGCTTGGAACAAACTGTATTCTGGTAAGTTGTGGGATACGATTCGATTCCCTATAGGTCGGTTGCATGAAGATGAGAGCACCATATATAAAGTTATCGATAATTGCGATAAAGTAGCTTTAGTTCCACAGCAGCTATACCATTACGTGCAGAATCTTGGTAGTATCATGCACACGGATTATTCCGTCCGCAATCTTGATCGTATTGAAGCTTGGATTCAAAAGTTACAGTATTATCAGAATGCTCGATATCGAGATTTATATGCAATGACATTCAATCAGATTACATGGGATCTTGCACGTGCACGTCAGTATCTTGATTGGAATGATGAAATTGTCCATACACGTCTGCGAGAAATATTCAGACAATTACATCCATTTTCCTTTGATGTGATGATTCATGTTGATGGGTGGAGAAATTCGATTAGGTATATTGCTCTATGTTTCTGTCCTTTTCGATTCTCTTCATTCAAAGCTGTTCTTTCTGGTTTGAAGAAATAAGATTATGATCTGCTAGACACACCTAAGTGTACTTTTCCAGCCTATTGTAACTAATATGCAATTACCATAGCGTTATGGGAAAGCTGAGTAGAGCCGCAAGGCTGGTCAGCGGAGTTCGGGATGGGCTAGCTAGGAATCAGTAAATACGAATAGAAGGATACATGAATCGCGTGTAAAAAACATCCTCGATAACATCCAGTCGTTGAGCGTCATTTGCTGATTATTCCGATGCCTTAGTTATGTTATCAATAGGTCATTGATAACATAAGGTGTCCGCAAACGCTCATCCAGGGTCGGTCGTTCTCGATGCTGAGTAAAAAACGTACTTTGGTCTGACGGACCCGGGGGCTTCACGATTGAGATGAAATTACTTTTTTATCTTCGTAATTAGCTTACGGGTGATAAGAGAGCGCTCTCTAGAGCTAAGAAGAAATATGATGTTTATAAATATAGTGGTTAATGTATAAATAGTGCATGCAATGAATAATGATATCCATGATGTTATTTTTGGCATTAGCATAGAATGAAGAATAAAACAAATTACTATACTAACGATTGTAGAAGTAATGTATTGCAGATAGATAGGGTAAAAAGACCAAAGTGGGAGATTCAGACACCGGGAGGCATAGCGCGGAACAAATGTGAGGTTGGCAACGAATCCCACTATCTGTGGTACGGCGGCCACCATGTATATTCCGGATGAGGGGAATAGATGAACTCCTAAGATTATAAGGGCGAAAGAAACCGCGCCACATGCTAACCATCCTAAAGAATAAGGCCTTAGTTTATTCACAAGAAGTGGAACATTTTGTAACGTGGTGGCGACTCCAGAGAGAAAGAATCCCAACATCGTTAATTGCATAAGAATATTAATCATTTTTGTGTCTTGTCCCGGTTGCCAAATGCGGATAAAATCTTCGCCAATAATGAGAAGGACAACAAAAATAATATTCACGAAAAAACCGCAGATTCGCATACCTGATTTGAGTTCTTGTAGCAGTAGTTCTTTTTGGCCGCGAGCGAAATTTGGTTTGTTCGGGAGAAAATAGTCCAGATATAGTTCCCATAAGTCCTGACATTGTAGTGGGGACTAATTGTGCAATGGAAAGAAGCCCCATGAAATGCGGACTAATGAGAAGATTTGTAACAAGAAGGCTTAATCCGTCTTGAAGAATCTGTTGTAGTTTGATTACGCAGTTCCATATGCCAGCCGCGAGCATTTCACGAATGGCGCTCACAGAAAAGCGTGGCGGATGAAACGAAGTTCAGGCACCAGCTTTTTTGTATATATCCAATTGGCAATGAATATGATCGCCGTCATTGCACAGGTTCCAAGACCGACATACCATACCATTGGAGGTAATGTTCCAAACATTGCGATAAGTATAAGAACCTTCGCTAGTATTGCAACAATATTCGCTATGCTACTTAGATATAGCTTGTTTTTTATGAATGTTGCCACAGTAAACACTGTGGAAAGAGTGGATAGTAAAAAATTAATGAAGATAAAAGAAAATAGGATTTTCACATCATTAATTAAATGCGGGGAGATGTTAACAACATGCTCCAAATTCCAGATTAAAGGAACCGCTATCATGGTCAGTATTGCAACAATGACAAGATTCGATGATAATGTCGATGTGAAATATTTGTCAGCAGTCGACTTGTCTCCTTTGTGGTACGCGACTGTGATAAAGCGCCCGGATACGGAGTTAAGAGCTAAAGTGAACAATGTTGCGTAGTTAATCATTGTATTAGCTAGGCCAACGAAGCCGTAGGCTTCAGCTCCAATTTGTTGAACGATAAATGGCGTCATTAAAAATCCGATGCCTAGATTCGCAGCGAAAGAAATCAAGCTGGCAAAAAGATTTAAAATGAATTGACGTTTATTGTCCAAAGTTGGTTTCCTGTCTATGATTATAGAGGGTAACGACGAACCAGATGATTGAATTCTTGTTTAAGAAATTTTAAACAATGTTTTGTCCAATACCATCTACGACGGCGACTAATAATGAAGAATTCTGGGAGTAAGTCCGAGTGCATCCCCGTTTTTTTATCATCACGATATTCGTCCAACATTGAGAACCAGCGGCTTGGTAAGCAACAATAAATGTCAGGCTTTTCATAATGACACATGAGAAGTATAATTTGATCGTCATCAAGTAATCCGCAACGTAAAAGATGCTCATATTGGTTTCGTACATCAACATAGAATTGTTGTGCATAATCAGTATCCAATTCGATGCAGTTTCCTTGAATATATGTTTCAGTGCGTCGTATGCAATCAAAAATTGGATCGGATGGCAATTCGCGAATTTGGAAAAGCGCAACTTTGCCATTTGGGCGAGTATAGTTCCAAGTGCGGTCGAACCACTGATTGTCCTTATAGTATTCGCCACCATGGTCAAAGCCAAAATCAATCCAAGCAATTTTATTGGTTGCAGCGACAGTTGAGGCTTGTGCTAGGCACCAGAATTTCGTATACATGACAAAATCGTAAATTGGATTACTTACTTCTGGCTTATCTGGGAATAAGCTATATTTGGGATAGTGTTTTCCGACGTCATGCATCAACGTATACATTGATTTGTCGATATCTTCTAAATCGTTAACGATATAGACTTGTGTATTTGTTCTTCCGAAGGAGAGACGTATTTGTCTAATGCGTTCCGCGTTTTCGGGGGTCGTGTATACGACTAAATCATTGTGTATCCTCGCCCAATGCTGAAAGTATTTGAAGTATTTGTCATCTGACCGTTGGGCTTTCCCTGTCCATTCCCCCTACCGATTGGGAAGAATGCTGTGACTAAAGTTATTCCATCATGCATAATATGGTACATTCTATCCGGTGCACCCGATTGAATAATGGTTTTGCCGAGCATATTGATCATTCCGTTTCAGCACTTCTGCCTGTTGGACATGTCCGGGCGGATCGCCCTCTCCTTCCACGCGCGGGAGAAGCGCGGCGAGCATGAGCGTTCCCATCGAAGGGTCTTATGGCGTGCGAGGCATCGTCGTAACATCTCGGGTATTCGGCAAGGATATCGCTGCCATCGGGATTGGTGAGCGTGAATGTGTTCTAGTGCAAGGCGGCCAGCACGTGCCGACGAACCCGCGGTCCGAGGGCCATTCCGGGCTTAGATCGCGCATATCCGCGTACTTCGTGACCGTCCCCGATCGACATGCACAACCGTGCTATCTGCACGCGGGACATCCCCTGCCGGTCGAGTCTCCTGATATCTTGCTGAATGGGCATCGGTATCGCCATGATCCTTTCCTTCCCGAGCGCGGTTGGCTGCAACCGGCAGAATCCGATTCGAATTGCAACTCGGGAATATACAAGCGGCGGCATCGAGGCCTCTCACATCACCGGGAAACGATGACGTTACCCGGGAAAACCATCAGCCCACACTGCGGAAAAACACTGCCTGTCAACAAACATCGAAGCAAAACACTGGAACCGGGTTTGCGCCGGCGTTCCAGGCGGCCCTTGCCGGCCGGCCGCGCCGATTCCCCTGACAGCTTCTGGCGGTGGACCTGCCCATGCCGACCTGACCAGACGGTCGAGGGATGAGCTTCTTCTCCTTCTTCGAGGCCTTCGCGTATTCGTCCTTGAAACGGTTCGTGAGCCTTCGCCTGGTGGCCATGTCAAGTCTGTCTTCCATAGGCAAGCATCCCCGCCGGGCCAAGCCGACGGGCCGGGATCTCGTGCTCGTTTCTTCAATGACGAGCAAACCCAAATTACACGCTCAAAAAATACGATAAACGTCGATTCGCTTTGAAGTGATGGAGCGCGAGATAATGGTTTTATATATCGAGGTTCATGATTGCATATTTTTCAGTCGGCTGTGTGCCAGAGAAGAATTGGTTGCATAATGCCTTCCCCTCATAAAGATACATGGTAAGAGTAGAGTTTTGTGTATTGAGATAAAATTGAGTCGTCTCGCTCTAGTATCCAGCATGGGAGATGAATATGCCGTTAAAACGGATTTGTTTGATTGCGCCTGGGCTCCTTCCCGTTCCGGCGACGCAGGGTGGCGCTATTGAGACGTTGATGACATCGATTGTCAATCAAAATGAGTTATATAAAGAGCTTGATCTCACAGTAGTCACCACATTCGATGATGAATCAAAACGACTTGCAAAGTCATTGCATTACACGAAATTTGTTTTAATACCATCTACAACAGTATTCGAACGTTTGAAACATCGCGTTAAAAATGTATTCATTCGAAGATTCTTCCCCTCTCAAAGGCTTTCACCATCTGCGTTTTATGATGTTGCCCTACGTAATATCCGTCATGAATCTTTTGACGGTGTAGTGTTTGAAGGCGGACCTTCTAGCGGTATAACGGCATTTGATGATTCGTTTCCCGGTAAAATGTGGTATCACCTACACTACACGCCAACGTTCGATAAACCATTTTCCAGCAGTGCCTCACGCGTCTTTGCAGTTAGTGATTTTGTTGGCAAAGCATGGTGTATGAATTGCACCTCACAGCAAAAAGTGATTACCGTCCACAATGGAATAGATATGAGCCGTTTTAGCCGTCATGTTGATGCTGCGGAGCGCAGAAGAATCAGAAGTTCATTGGGCTTTACTGATGATGATTTTATCGTTATTTTTTGTGGCCGCATTATGCGTGAAAAAGGTGTGTTGGAACTATTGCAGGCCATATCAGAAATCGACGATCAACATGTCAAATTGATGATTGTAGCAGTGCTGACTTCGGTCCATCCAATAGGACTCCCTATGTAAATGCCGTTGTTGAGAGAGTGTCCCATCTTGGCAATCGTGTTGCATATATCGGCTATGTCCCCAACGATCAATTGTATCGATATCTTAAATCCGCCGATATACAAGTCGTTCCGTCTATGTGGGAAGATGCAGCTCCTCTCGTTCCCGTTGAGGCCATGGCCGCAGGGTTACCTCTTATAGTTACGCGTTCCGGCGGAATCGAAGAATATACATCTCCGGAGTGTGCAGTTATCGTTGAACGCGATGGTCAAATAGTGGAATCTCTTTCGCGAGCTATCGTCTCTTTGCAACGCAATCCTGATCGATGCAACAAAATGTCTCAAGCTGGTCTAGCACGTGCTCAACTGTATGGCATGCGGTCCATGTATCAACAATTTGTTGCTGCATGTAAATAATAGAACAGCTAGCAGCGTGTGGATATTCCATACCATGCTGACGTTCATAGTTATAGGCTTATTGGCGATGGATACACATTCCGATGTCTGATAAGCGGCATCTGTTTGATGAATGGGGTAGACTAAGCCAAAATAGGTCACTAGTGAACTGTATTTTCATTCACAGGTTTCCGCAGTAGGGTGATTGGAGAAGAATGGGCGATAAGAAATTACGATCAGATATCGTCAATCTAAGGGTCGTAGCTATTCTTGCCGTCATATTTGGTCATAGTACAACCATATATTGGTACAATTGGACAGATTATAGGACAACGCAAGAGGCACCTGTTTTCGCACATGTCGGGAATCTTGCTATGTTAGTATTGGGTCTCTGGATGCTGATTAGCGGATTTTGCGTTGGTTTTACGCTTCGTGGAAAAAAGCGATTCAAGGATTTCTTTATTAAAAGATTTAGTCGTCTGGTGATTCCGTATTGGTTGGTTGCGTTAATTTGGATGATTCCTATTCGCTTACTTATTGAATATCCTGGTTATGAAGGGCAATCTTTTCTTTATATTTTATGGAAAAATATCTTCTTGGGATATGATAACGGACAACTTTGGTATCTTCCTACACTGTTCTTTTATTCCTTGATTGCGTGGTTTATTAATTTTTGTCTTAAAAAATTTAAGTGGGCTGATATATTTGCATTTGCTATAAGCGTAATGATGCTTATTTTCTATACAAAATACACATGGCATGGAGCATCATTGATGCGGAGTCCAACTCTCTCCCCGTTCTTCCTGTATTTCTCGTTCTTCATGCTCGGATTCATCCTGTTTAATCATGAAGCGACAATACGTAAATATATAACGAAGCCTTTGCTGGTGGTTGGTTTTGTCCTAATGCTCATAGCCATTGGCTTCATGTACATGGGAAGGGGCGGAACGTTCGTACAGTTGATAGCTGTTTGGCTGTGCCTTGTGGTTATCTTCTTCCTCATGCCCAATAAATCAAACAAATTTACCAGGACTCTCGCTGAAGTTAGCTTAGGTGTATACCTGTTCCATGAGCCATTGGCCTTTATCTCTTATACATATTGGCCGGACATAAATCCATTATTGATGGTTTCGATTAATTTCTTCATTTGGGGAACAGTTGCATCAATTATTTCTTACTTTGTTTTCGTCTTCCCGAAGAAGATTATGAGGAAGAAAGCCTGATATGAGAGATAAATTTAAACACATATTTTTTATATTATGTTCGATAGTGTTATCGGTGGCCTCACTCTTTTGTTACTCTGCCGTTGCAAACGCTGAATCGGTTGCTGCTGAGCGCAACATAGATGTATTCATTGGTGATTCTACTACAGATGGAACCGGTCTGTCCGGTTATAAATATGGCGATTATTCCATCGTTCAGAAATTAGATACTTGGGCAAATCTTTTTTGCGGAAAAGATAATGCTCAATGTGCTAATTATGCTCATGGTGGAGCTGGTTCCTAACTAACTTTAGCTATGACAAACAATATGACAGGGTAGTTAACGAAGTTGATAAAAATAAGATTAGGCGTATTTTCGTGGTTGGTGTCTTCAATGATGTTAACTCAGGAAAATCGGTAACCGATATTATTTCTGCGGCGAGGGACCTATTCGGAAAGATCGTGAAAGAGAATCCGGATGCGCAAGTAAACTTCGTTCCGGAGATAATGCCGAGAAGTCCCGATAATGTTCAAATTCTTGATCAATGGGGTTCTGGAGCAAAAGCGCTGGTCACTGCGATTACGGCTTTTTCTTCGGTAAATGTTCCAGATGACTGGGAACATTGGATAGAAGGGGATGATACTTGGCAAGCCGATAATCGACATCCTAATGTGAAGGGACATGAGCTTGCAGCGGATTCTGCTGAGCAGTGGATACAAACTACCAATTTGCCATTAGATCCATCAAAAGATGAGACTAATCAATCCGTAAAGGTGAAAACCAAGGGCAATGCTCATAATCATTGGTTGCCTGTAATTGTGGTGCCGGTGGTCATAATTCTATTGATTATTGTCTTCACTGTAATTTTCATTAGAAGGCGTCCTGCGAAACGGTGTCGTCATCGTCGGATGTGATAATAATCGGATAGCTGTTTGATGGCTTCCGGCGTCGTGGTCTATTAACTTTTTATCTCGTGGGATTATAAGAGAATTTGGTTACGATATAAATGTCATAGACCTTAAATTGATATAATGATGATGCAAAGAATAATCAGGTTAGTTGATCATCTTAGATTATTTGGGGTCGGATTGGTCTCTGACCCTACGGACATAGTTTTTTGCCTGGCGCTAGCTCTGCTGCCCGCAGGCGGCACGGTATTCGGATTCTCTATGATGTATTGGAGTCCGATATCTCCTGTGTTATTTGTCCTCCACGTGCTGCTTAACGTGCGATTTGTGCCCCGCGTGTTCTCCCGTTATGGAGCCATAATGCTGTATCCAGCAGCATTGATAGTGGTTTCCGTATATGGATGGGCGAGCATCGGGTTCCATGTGCACACGGCGTTCCAAACACTTGTGGCGCTTCTTTCGGGCATATCGTGCCTTATTTCTCTGGACATTGCGTTTCGGTTGAAACAACTGGATTGGGCTTATGCGATCAGACTTGTTGTCATCGCATATTGGGTGTCTTTCGGAATAGGTGTTCTGGAATTCCTTGCCGTGCACGGACATGCCCCCGCAATTACATGGATTGCACGGCGCATCCTGAAACGTAACTACGTGCCCAACCATGTGCAGTTCCTCTTTGCCGAACCTTCATACGTCGGCATGCATGTATTCGGCGTACTTATGCCACTGTATTGGTTCACCAAGCGTAGGCAAGTCGCCATTCTTACGCTCTCGTATGCCTTCGGTGCGGCGGTTATGGGCGTTGGCGTGCGCATCCTTATTGACACGGTTGTCGCACTGCTGTTGTGGTTGATCGTTGCCGAGAATTTTCATCGTCTGCGCGATATCATCATCACCATTGCCGGTCTTGGCGTAATCGGAATCGGCGGGTCAGTGGTGATGCTGCGTAATCCGCGCGTCGAATCGTTGCTCGCCAACGGTCCGGTAAACGGAGATTTCTCCGCCTTGGCACGGCTGTTCCGTACGCTGGCCCCAGCTGAAGCGTGGAAAGCCGACTGGGCGCATTTCCTTTTTGGATTCGGTATAGGCAACCTCAAAGATGCCATTGCTCGTGGATATGGGGCCGCAGTGCAGGCACTTACGGCCATGGGAGGCAAACCACAGTCAAATGAGGAAATCCGTTTGCTGGGCAATCCTCCCGGAGACCATTACATTTTCACGATGAGCGCTTATGTAGATGCGATTACCGAATTTGGCATACTAATGTGTTTGGCCGGCGTAGTGTTGTTGTTCATGCACATCACCCGTAACGGGGCATGGAACAAGATGACGGTGTGTTGGATGGTCTTGTTGGCATATCTGTATATCCAGTTCGAGGGCTATGCCTTCTATGCGCTGTGGATGTTCATATGGGTTGTTGGTACGCGGATATATGGGCAAAAGAGAGATTCTGGTGAACAATTGAGCGCATCGTAAGCTAATGGTTGAGCGGTTTTGGTAAAACATGTATGTTACGAACAGAGTGAAAGGTGCCGCGTACAGGGGCGCTGTACAAGTGCTGAGAGGTAAGAGAGAGGCATCGCGCATGGCGAGCAGAAAATACAATTGGCCGATTGACGATCTCAACGGCGGAAACGTCGGCCGGCATTCGGGCATGGGGGACCGAGTGTATCTTTTCCCCTCCACGGTGCCCGAGCAAGGTTCCATCCCTGCCCTTGACCCTTCTTCGCTTGCTCCCCGCACTTCTGCGGTGGCGAAGGTATGGAACGCGAAAAAATCGGCCATTATCATTGCCGTGGTATTGGTCATAGCCTTGGCTGCGGCCGGTAGCGGGTTCACCGTATTGCAACGTCGTGACTCCAGCCAGATGGCCTTCGACGCCTGCCAGCAAGCCATAACCATCAATCAAAAGAGCGTCACACGACTCAAGAAGACCGTGGAGTCAACCACCCCGGCCACTCAGACTGCGGCCGATGCCGTTGCAGACCCACAGACCATCGATAATCTGAAGGCGGCGATTGATAAGGTCGTGATGTCAAGCAGGCGGAGAATAGTTGCAGTCCTGATGCTGAAGCCGATCAGAATCTAGCGGCCGATGCAGCCATCACCGAGCAGACTCGTGCACTTGGTTCGAAGAACGAGGCAATTCTTGATGCGAATGATGCGGTTGCTTCATCCAAGGCGCGCAAGGATGCTCTGAATGCGAAACAGGCGCTCGGCGATCAGCTGGAGCAGCTGCAGAGCGTTTCCACTAGTTCGGCGGTATCTAGTGCCGATTTGCAAACGCGTAAGCAATATTCCGACGCTTTGAACATGACACAGCAGCTGTTGCTGTCGGACCAGATTATGAGCGCAGCTATATATCAGAGTGCTTCGCAGCAATTGCAGGCAGCGGTTGATAAGGTCAACCAGTCGGCTTTGCAGCAACAGCAGTAATCAACACTGCACGGCGGTTCGAGGGTCATCAAGGAAGGAACACGGTCCATGCATATCATGTTTGTCTGCACGGGCAACGTCTGCCGGTCGCCCATGGGCGAGTTGTTGATGCGGCGATACCTCTCTGGTACCTCCATTACTGTTTCGAGTGCTGGCACGCATGCTTTGGTCGGTCATCCCATCGATCCTTCGAGTGGCCGTCTGATGGACAGCGTGGGCATTGATTCGGGTGAATTCCGGTCCCGTCAGCTCACGCGAGAGTTGGCGGAAAACGCTGATTTGATTCTCTGTTTCGAAGAAGAGCAGCGCAATAATATCGTAGATATGGCTCCTGCGGTCGTTCGGCGCACGTTCCTCGTCACTGATTTTGCCAACATGTGTCTGTATTGCGCACAGCATGACTTGGTCAAGGGCTTGACTGTGCAGGAGCGATTGAATTCGGTCATCGAGCGTCCTCGTTCATTCGCCCCATGATTCCGGCCCCTCCGCGACTGTGGAGGACCCCTTCCACCAAAGATTTTCCCTGTATTCCGTAAAGCCGCGAATCAAGACCAATAAGGCAATCCGTTTCAAAAAAACGTTCCTGATCGTCATATTGCATGACCTGCGGAAACAGCCCCTTCGCTTCACAAAACCGGGTAATTTGCTCGGCGTAGCGTTGCCGCTCTGCTTCCTGTTCTGCCAGCACGGCGATACGATACACAGATCTTCCTCCTTCCTTCATCCGATTTGGCATCTTGCTTGCATTCAGTATAAAAAGGCCATTTGGTTTTTTCAAGCGCCGTAGCACGAAAGGGGTGATTTTGGCACGAATTCCGACAGCGGTTCTTGTCATCCTCGACACGCTGTGATATAATTATCTTGGAATTCAAGCACAAGGAGAGAACCTTGCATGAGAATTGCGATTGTGGATGATCTTGCCGCAGAGCGCACACTGCTGAAAGACCGGCTGGAACGGCAGCTTCAGCGGAGAACTGTGCAGGCGGATATTCTGGAATACGAAGTAGCGAGACATTTCTGGAAGCGGCAAGGGAAGCGCCCTTTACTGCCGCATTTCTGGATATTTATATGGATGGCATGACGGGCATGGAGGCGGCAAAGAAGCTGCGGAAAACCGACACTGACTGCCTGCTGGTTTTTATCACGACCTCGACCGACCATGCATTGGAGGGCTTTCAGGTACGGGCGCTGCACTATCTGGTCAAGCCCTTTACCGAAGCGGACATCGACGCGCTGACGGACGAGCTGCTTGCCCGCATACCGCAGCCGGACAAATATATGGAGCTAAAGGTGGAGGGAAGCGAGATCCATCTCGCTATCAGGACATCGTCTACGCAGAACACTTCGCCCACTTGATCTACGTCCATACGACGGTTCAAAAGACGTTTACCACGCGCCAACCTTCAAGACGTTCATCGCCCCACTAAAGGATGACACACGCTTTTTTGTGTGCGGGCGCGGCGTGATCGTGAATCTGGAACACGCGGAGGATCTGGAAGGCGCCGCCTTCCGCATGGCGGACGGAAGCCGCGTGTTTGTCAGTCAGGATCTTCTGAAAAGCGCCCGGCAGGCACTTATGGAGTTCTTGCTTCAAAGGGGGCGGATGGCATAATGGAGCTGCTGCGTCCAATTCTGGAGCTCGGCGTGGTGATTCCCGGCATGCTGCTTGCCTACTTCCCGGTAAAATCCAGCTTAAAGCAGCCGCTGTCAAAGCTTGTTTTGTGGCTTGCCCCGTTGCTTGCACTGCTTTGTGCCGCCGGAGGCGTGGTGTGCTATGCGCGCCGCATGCCGACTGCGCCGGTGCTTTCGGGGCTGACCTTGCTCGCAGCCGTGATCTACATAAAACACTTCGGATCTCGCTTTGGAAATCCGGAACGGTTGCATTATCTGTCTGTGCGGTATTTGCCTGTATCAACAGCCTTTGCCGGGCGATCAACGCCGCTATGCTGGCCGGTTTGCCGCAGGCGCAGGCTGCGCCATGGTTCTGTCTGCGGGCCGTGATTTGCTATCATGCGATCTGCTGGCTGTTTGCCGCCATCGCCTATTATCCTGCGACGCACAGCGTACGGAGGATGGTCGAGGACGAAAATTTTGCGCAGACTGGTATGTGTTCTGGGTGCTGCCGCTGGTGTTCATTGCGCTGAATCTGTTTATGATCCCCAAGTATGCGGACACGCTCTATACCGGGGCGTGTTTTGCAGGGGTATTTTGTGATCAGCATCGCACTTTTGTTTTTGATGCTTTTCTTCAACGCAATCTTCCTTCTGACGGCGATCAGCATCAACCGGAATGTGAGATTGCAGCAGGAGAACCAGCTGCTTTCCATGCAGCAGCAGCGCTACGAAAGCCTGAAAGCTGCCATTGAGGAAGCACGGCAGGCGCGGCACGATCTGCGCCACCAGCTATGTCAGCTCGCTGCCCTTGCAGAAGAAGGGAATCTTGAAAAGGTCAAAGCCTATCTTTCCGGCGCAGTTTCCAGAATCCCGAGTCTGGAGCTGCATTTCTGTGAAAACCGGGCGGCAGGACGGCGTGGTCGGGTATTACGTGCGCGCTTGCCAACGGGAGAATATCCGTATTCCGTCGCAGATT
>ENA-OQHY01000130-OQHY01000130.1-human-gut-metagenome-genome-assembly--contig:-NODE-130-length-42072-cov-18.365264_pt1 | contig 42072 bp, 26 predicted proteins | sample MGYA00242570_ERZ504733 | MGnify/ENA primary metagenome ERZ504733 (study PRJEB26092, sample SAMD00036219) | human gut metagenome | host: Homo sapiens | study: EMG produced TPA metagenomics assembly of... | reverse complement strand
TTGACAATGTGGATAACGAAACGATTGTTCCAGCCGGTAACATTGTACTGTACAGACCGAAGGAACTTCAGAAATATGAATATTATGGGGAAGATAAGACAGAAGTATACTGGATTCATTTTACAGGAAATAATGTAAAAAATATCCTACGGCAATATGGATTCCCGGATAAAGAGCGTGTATTTCAGGTCGGAACCTCTATGGAATACGAACAGATTTTCAAGCGTATCATCATCGAGCTTCAACGCTGCCAGGATAATTATGAAGAAATGCTTGTCCTTCTGCTCCGTCATCTTCTTATTATCTTTCATCGAAAACTGACCAGGGAACATATCTTAAAAAATGAATATTTGGATCACGAGATGGATAATGCTGTTACCTTTTTCAGTGAAAACTATAACCAGAATATTAACATAGATGATTATGCTGCCTCACGAGGGATGAGTGTCAGCTGGTTTATCCGGAATTTTAAAAAATACACAGGTTCTACACCAATGCAGTTCATCGTGGGAATCCGAATTAACAATGCCCAGATGTTACTTGAAACAACAACCTATTCCATCAATGAGATTTCTAAAATCGTCGGATATGATAACCAGCTTTATTTCAGCCGGCTTTTCCACAAGCTAAAAGGATATTCTCCCAGAGAGTACCGAAAGATAAGAAACAAGTTCTGAGATCTGCAAAGTCATAAAAACCTGACTCACCCAAAAAGAGGATGCCACAGAATCATCAAATCAATGATTCCATGGCATCCTCTTCTTACTTTTGCTATTCTTATTTTACAAACTCAACCGAATAATAATACATATACTCATTATCTGTATCTATGTGTTCTCCTGTAATGTCCTGTATCGGCAGCGAACTTACCCCTTTTTCACCATAGATCAGTGCAGCCAGTCCCTGCTCTGTTCCATATTTTATCGTGCTTATATCCTCTATATGCGTTGCGGATCTGCCATAGTATTCTCTGTTTGCAACCCCTTTCAAAATTGGCGTTTCTGTCATATATTTTGAATATTCATCTGCCGCAATAAGCTTTGTAGTAAAATGATCAAAATCCGGTGTAATGACAATCGATCCATTTTTGACAGATTTTGCATCTTCATAGGAAAGTTCCAAAACTTTTTTATGAGAAACTCGTTTTCCAGACTGATATTCTGATAAGTAATAAATAACGTTTTGAATGTATCCTTTGAATGGTATCGAAATATCATGGTTCCATCAATTCCAGACAACAATTCAGCAGTTTCATTTCTACACTCTCTGGATCTACTGCTTCTATATAATTTTGCGGTTGCCGCAACTTATTCCCTACTATGATTCCAAAAGTAATGGCAAATACTCCCACTGCAATAAGAAGGGCTACGATAATCCTCTTTAAATAGCGTTGTTTGCAGCTGCTATCTTTTGTTATCTGTATCAACGTATCTTCCGATTTCTTTTCAACATTGGCTGTCTCAATATCTTCACCAGCTAAGAATTCATTCAGGCTAATCCCTAATATTTCACATAATTCTAAATAAACCGATACATCCGGTAAACAGATTCCACGTTCCCATTTAGAAACCGATTTGTCACTCTTACCAAGTTTTTCCGCAAGCTGTCTCTGAGTCAATCCAAGACTTTTTCTCTTTTCTGCAATATATCTTCCGATTTTCACAAGGTCCATAACTATTCCCCCTTTCAGGATCATAGTATCTATTTTGTCAGAGAAAGTACACCCCTTAATGGTAGAATCCTGTTATATTTAACGATATTATCACTTTTTTCCAGCCTGCTATGATGATTGTCTCTTTCCTAGCGTATATTTCCAAATCATACTCGTCAACTTTTTTTCGTCCAGTGGTTTCGATAAATGCTCGTTCATACCAGCTTCCTGACTTTGCTTTTTATCTTCCAAAAACGCATTTGCAGTCATTGCAAATATAGGAATTGTTTTTGCTTCTTGCCGTTTCGATGATCTAATTGTTTTTGTCGCAGTCAGTCCATCCATTACCGGCATCATAATATCCATAAGAATAACATCAAAGTAGTTCTCTCTTGATTCTTCAAAAATATTCACCGCTTCTCTTCCATCTTTTGCCATGGTAACTTCTATCCCAACATTTTCAAGAATGAACTTGGCAATCTCCATATTCAATTCATTGTCTTCTACCAGAAGCACTTTCAGACCGGAAAGATTTTTGGAAAAATCTACATTTTCCAAAGCATATGTTTCTTTATAATTAGAATCAAGTTCAAATGGAATTGTAACTGTAAATGTTGTTCCGATATCTAACTCACTTTCTACAGCAATATTGCCACCCATCATTTCTGTAAGCTGCTTAGCAATCGCCATTCCGAGTCCCGTACCCATATAGCTCGTTCTTGCACTGGAATCCTCTTGTGCAAATGGTTCAAATACATGGGAAATAAAATCTTTACTCATACCACGCCCTGTATCAGAACATCTGAATTTATACGTTGCCTTTCCATTCTCACATGCAACTTCTTCTGTTGAAAACGAGACAGCTCCTCCTACCCGGTTGTACTTAATTGCATTTCCATCAATGTTCTGCAAAATCTGTTTCAGATGAAGTGGACTTCCAAGTAACTTGCGATGCTTAATCTTGCTATGATCCACAGAAATCGTCAGTCCTCTTAATTCCGCATTCATTCTGGCAACACCATTTACTTCCTGCAGAACTGTAATCAAATCAAAAGAGGTATGTTCAAGTGTTGTTGTACCAGATTCCAGTTTATTCATATCTAAAATGCTGTTGACCAGATCTATCAGAAAACCAGCTGCTTCTTTTACTTTATCACGACATTCTTTCTGTTTTTCCATATCTTCCGGATAATGATCTGCGATTGCAAGCATTCCCTGAATACCATTAATCGGTGTTCGTATATCATGACTCATTCTACGCAGAAAATCTGTTTTTGCGATATTAGCACGTCGAGCTTCTTCAGCAGTATCTAATAATTTTTGCTTATATTCAATCTCCTGCTGTTTTTGCTGATCAATTTGTCGTACCACATATAAAACATTGATGACATTTCCCTCTTTATCACGTTTTTTTACGATAAATCTTGCCAAATGCCAAGAGCCACTGGATGCACAATACTCCATTGCAATACTTTCCGTATCCCGCAGTCGCTTTGCCAGGGTAGATGTATCCAAAAACTTCTCCATCATTTTCTGGTGCTGTTTCGATACGATTGTTCCACATATCTCCTTAAAAACTTCTTCAGTATTTCCACGTTTTCCGGTAAGTTTATGCATCTCATGACCTGCTGAAACTTCTTCGTATATTCCGGTCATCAGATCCATGCGATAGATAAGCCAATATATTTTACTGATGGAATCAATAATTTCACTGTTTAAAGTAGCATTTGCCAATGCGTTTTCTAACTGAATCTTCTGCTTTTCCTGTTCTGCGATAATGTCATCTATATAACGATATCCCATAACTACTTTGAATCCATCACTGTCCGATAAACGCACAATCTGAACTTCAAAACATTGCTGCCCCGCTTTGTTTGGGCGTGTCCGAAATCTATATCCAAAGCGATTATTTTTAGTCAAATATTTCCGAAGGGAGTCTGCACTTAACTTTTGCAGAAAGTCCGGTGCCGATTCATGGATCACATAATGGTCATAGTAATATTGAAGCCGATAGGAATATGACCGTAACCCATAGATGATATCTTTTTCTGACAACACTGAGTTTGTATAATCACACTCTTTGACAGCTAATATAGTATCATTCAACAAGTCACAATAATATACGGAAGTATAATCAACACTTAATGCTTCCAGGATCTTTTTCTCTTTACCTATTTCATCCAGCTTTCTTTTAGAGATTCCTGTTTCTTTTCAAGTTCTTTCATCATAAACAGATTCTCTTTTAAGCCACCAATATGTCCTCCTACAGAAGTAAGGAGTCTTACAGAAAGTGCTGTTTTACTCTGCTCTGGATTGTCAAATCCTATATATCCATTCAATTTTTTACTGGATAAAATTGGAATAACAATAAGCGAATGGATATCCTGTCCATCAAACAGTGTATATTCCTCCGGTGTCTTTTCCTTTTCGACATCCCAGTCCTTGGATATAATCGCTTCCCCATTATTTAATCGTAGTGACCAGTTCGGCATATCTTCCATTTTTAAATTTTGCATATCGCCCATTGTAGGGGACACGCCCTCTGCACACCACTCATGTGTCATACGCAACACATTACGTTCCGGCGATGTCCATGTAAAGATATAAGCCCGGTCAGAAACAGAATACCGCCCTAATGCTGCAAGCAAATCTGGCATCACCTGATTTAATTCATCCTCACTGGATATATTATCCAACAATGCAATGTTATCCAGAATATCATCAACTGCTTTTAAAGCAACCTGCAATTCTCTTAATTTTCTAACCTGTCTTGCCTCTTGAAGTGCTTCTTCTAATTCCTGTTGCTTTTTTTCAAGTTCTTTTTTATATTTTTCTTCCTTAAATTTCTGTGTGAGATCAAGCACATAAGAGACAGCTAAAATGTCTTCATTCTCTTCATCTTTGTACATGACAATATGTTGTTCTGCTAGCATAGGCTCAAATACTGCAGATTGCGTCCAATATCTATGAAACACATGCGTCTGTCCATCTTGAAACTTTGTCAACAGATTTGATATGGAAAAAAATTCAAAATAATTCTCTTGTTCTTCAGGACTTAATTTATTTCCCCAATATTTAACAACATCTGAGAATCTTGCATTTTCCGGCAAGTTCATCTGTTCATTCAGGCTATACTCGGTGTCACCAATAACCTGGTACATACTTCCCGGTACCAGATTTTTTGTCAGATTGATGCTATAATAGGCTCCCACCGCCGCTGCAAAGGCGTGTTCCAAAATTCCTATTTTCTTTTTCATCGTTAAATATTCCATAGAACACCTCCTTGCTTGCTTGCTTTGCTTGCTTTGCTTGCTTTGCTTGCTAAGGATTGTAAATGCTCGTCCATTCGCATGTCAACCTCCGTTCTCACGTATATCAATGCATCGTCTATGCGTACAGTAACAAATCTTCCTAAATAAAAAGTATTGCCATTTCAGACAATACCTCCCAAACGTGGCAACTGGCTACCATTTTACAGGTCCTCTAGCTTTGCGTCTCAGACTTTCGGCTGATTTGCTCAAAACACTTTTTTTCTTATTATACATTTTCGTTCTAAAATTGTCTATGAAATCTAAGATTGATTCTTCTATGGGAGAGTGAGAGTATCCCCCAAAGATACTCCCCTACTACCAAGATGCTTCTTATCGTTTTATCTTACACTCCGATCAGCTCCTCTCTCCGGCTTATCTTTTCCCTGCTTTTCTTGAATTTTCTTCTTATTGATTTCCAAACGCTCATGAATAGAAGGCTTCTTTCCTTTTTCTGGTGCAGATACTTTTGCTACTTTCTGACTTGTACTGCGAGAACCACTTATCATTTCTCTATTTGTTTCAGCTTTTAATTCTACTGTAGACTGCGTTGCAGGTACTCTGTTCTCTCTTTTTTCTGAAATCTGCTGTTCCCTTCGTTCCTGCACCCCTTTCTCTTCCAGGCTGCAAAAGCTCTGCAGATAAGGAAGTATATGATCCTGCATATCCGTCAAATCTTCCATATACTTTTGAAATTCTTCATTCCCTTTACCTTTCTGGTAACCAATCCAGCTTTCATCTGTAAGACGCATTTCGTTCTGCAACTTTAACTGACTTACAATGCCACCATTCCCGGTACCAATATCAATCTTACCCTTAAAATGATGCAGGAATTTGTCTCCTTTTTCTGCATAATACACGGTAAAGAACATCTGCGCTGTCATAGTCGGCTCATTGGTCTTGGGATTTCGATCTGCGTACCACTCTTTATCCTGTCGGGCAACCAGGCATCCAGATCAGCCAATTTCTGACATCTTGGATTCATCAGTTCACGATTTTCGCAATAATTCACATACGCCATCGGTTCCGGCTCTTTTTGCAGCTCCGGCTCATAAGTCTTTAATCGTTCTATCAATACCCCTGCACGTACTGACTGCTCACACTCTTCCTCAACGATATCTTTCAAATAAGAAATGTAAGAACCAATGTTTCCACTCTGCAGATCCAGCATCACTTCCTGTATCGTATTCTCTCCCGGTTCAATGTGATCCCGGTAATCATATGGATCAAAATCTTCTGCAATCTTATCCAGTGCTTCTGCTAATTCCTCCGTAGTCATTTTCTCTGGATACATCGCTTCCCGGACATCGTGGATGGGGATATAACGATAATCTGGAAATGCTTCCCTGATCTTTTCGATTCCTTCCCGTACCACTGGCTGATCTCTTAAAAATCGCACATCATCCAGAGCATCGCCATGTATGGTAGTCCCTCTCACGATTCCAAGTTCTGTTTCATCAAATAAGCTATCCTCCGGATCTCGGTAAATGATACCCATACCGCAGATCTTATAAGAACTTTCCGGATCTTCCTGATACTTTTCATAGATTGCTGCGATTTTAGAGAGATCTATACTTTTCTCGTAACCACCCATTCCATGAAATTCATCATACTCTGCAGCATAATATTCCAGATACGGTTCTTTCTTTGGCGGCATATTATTGAGTACATTATCAATCATGTTGTAATTGGCTTCTTCCAGTTCTTCTACTTTGGCAAGAGGTTTATATTCCCCCTGACTCCTTTGGATTTCTTTCATCACTTCAGCTTCTACTTTTTCGACCTTTTCCATCAGCTCATCATACTCTCCTCGGATTCTGTCACCGGTCCATCCCTCTTCTTTCAACAGAACGTCTGCGGCTTCTTCTATCGTCTGTTCTGGACTTTCATAGACACCGCCATCCATCAGACGAAAGTTTTCATCATAAAAGGAATAATCATAACCTTCTTCTGTCGTTTGGATAGCAAAATACCGCTCATCCACCTCATACGCCAACGCATCCAGTGAAACCTCATCCAAATTCAAAAAAGAAGTCAACTCCGGAAAACTCATGCTGTCCACAAAATGCGCCGTCACATGACCGTTATCATTCAGAACTACAACATCACTGACCGACAGAGAGTGTCCCCTGAAATCTTCCGGATGATTGATATTAAACTGCTCATAGATATCGTCCAAAGAGGTGTTTCCTAGCAGATCGGCTGTATAAACAAGCTCATAATCTTCTTTCCGGATCTGAAGTCCATGACTTTCAATAAAATTCATATTCATAAATTCATAGGATTCTCCGGCAGAACCATCCCGGATCTGATAAATGCCGAAAGTCCTCCCTGTTCCGAGGAGAAGATTTGCCTCTCTTAACGACTGGATCTGTGGATATTTCTTCATTTCCCATTCCAGGTTATAAAAACGCTCCCATTCCGTAGATGCCATCTGATAATTTTCCGGACCTCGTTCAATTTCCATTCGTTCTGTAACATATAACGGGCGTGGGAAAACAGTAATCAGATAAATACTTGCTCCTGCATCATAAAATCTTAAGGCTTCCTCCCGATCAATCACACGCATGGGTTCTTGCAGAGAATATTCAGGATCTTCGGTATAATCATATCCATAATCAAAATCCCTGTCATAGTCGTTTCTTCTCTTCCATTCCTCCACTTCCATGCCAAACAAACCATTGTGTTCCAGAATCATCTCCCGGCTTGCATATTCTCCTTTACTGCCATCGGTTCCCAAACAGTAAATCTTAGAACCTGTCCGATGATACTCTAATGCAGCCTCTTTCCTTAATGGAACCATATCGTCTGCCGTATAACCATAATCTAACAGTTCCAGTCTTCCAAGCGTTTCATCCGGTAACTCCCGAATTTCCATTTCTGCACCATATAAAAGATCCTGTACCTGTTCTTTGTTTGACTGCTCTGTTGCTCTGGCAAGATTTCTTACTAAACTTCTTACCTTGTCTTCCTCTCCGATCAGGTCTGCATATCGGAAAATATCTTCTTTCACATCTTCTGGAAAAGTAATCCCTCTTCGCTCTGCCCGTTCAATCTGCTCCCTTGCGTAATCCTGCATTTTCTGAGCTTCTGTTCCCATTATTCTGTTCATCGCCATATTGTTTCCTCCTGTCATACTGAAAATGGCATAGCCAGGGAATTTTCTCTTTTCCCAGATTATGCCATTTCTGATTCTTTTTTATTCCAAGCCAAAGTCACGCTTTCGATTTACCTGGCTTTTTTCATTTCCGTCTCGTTTTGCTTCTTTATAAACCTGAAGTTTCTCATGAATAGAGCCACGTACCGGTTTTTCTTCTGCGTCAACGTTCTTCGTTTCTTTTCCCGAATCTTCCTGTTCATCCATATTTAACAGAGCATTCAGTTTCGATAACCGTTCCATCATCTGATTCAGTTCAGCTTCTTTTGGAAATGGTTTCCCTACCTCTTCTTTTGCACTTTTCAGCTGTTCCTGTACCGTCTCCAGTCTCTGCTCGGCTTCTGCCATCTTTTCCGGATAGCTTTCCAACAGGTTATTGATACGGGTAATATTTCCCAGTGTATCCGCTCCAAGCTGGATTTTGGATACGGATTCATGTTTCATGGAAAGATAAAATGCTTTGCTCCAACTGTCAAACTGAATCCGCATGTTAAATCCCTGGTAGCTTCCAATATCCATAGCTGTGTCCAAGGACTGAATCTCCTTGCAGGCTGCCAGAAGTGCTGTTCCTGCCTCTTTCTTATCAGTAAATACCTTTCCACTGATTTCCATGGAAAAATTCTCTGCATCTGATATCTTGTGTTCCTGATAATAAGCAATATCTGCTTTATAACCGTCAATAATTTCTGTCAGTTTTGCGATCTGCTGTGGGAAATTTCTGGCAATATCATCTTCCAGCCGGTACTGGTTATTCATGTGGTTGGCTTTTAGCAGTTTCAGTTTTGCCACATCTACATCTAATTCCATCTTTTCTTTCACTGCCGGATTTCCGGTTGCAAGTGCCTTTACCTCTGCATAAGAAAGAGCCGCTTCATCTACATCTTCACAGCTTCGCACAGGTGCTTTACTGGTCATGATCTGTGATATAAATTTCTGCTTATTTTCAATCAGCTGCCACATGTAGCTGTCAAATGTGGATTCCGTCACATACCGGAAGATCTGTACTTTTTTATTATGGTTGCCCTGCCGGATAATACGTCCTTCCCTCTGTTCCAGGTCTGACGGTTTCCAGCCAATATCCAGATGATGCAGAGCAATCAGACGATCCTGCACGTTGGTACCAGCACCCATCTTCGCTGTAGAACCAATCAAAAAACGAACCTGTCCGGATTTTACTTTTCCAAACAGCTCCGCTTTCTTTGTTTCCGTATTCGCATCATGGATAAACGCAATTTCTTTTTCAGGCACCCCTTTATCCATCAGTTTTTGTTTTAAATCATCATAGACATTGAAACTGCCGTCTCCTTTTGGGGTACTCAAATCACAGAAGATAAGCTGGGCAGACTTCTGTGCCATAGTATTTTTCCATATTTCATAGCTTTTTTCTGCACAGACAGAAACTTTGCTTCCAGAATCATCTGGCAGTAATTCATTCACCAGACGCTGATCCAGGGCAAGTTTTCTTCCATCATTGGTAATCTTCAGCATATTATCTACCGAAGCATCTACGCCGCCCTTCCGGACAACTTCCGCTCTTTCTCCCAGATTTGCTACAATCTCTTTCTGCTGTTCCGTTGGTTTCAGAACTACCGTTTCATATTCCGCTTCCGGAACAGGAAGTTTCAGCTGATCGGATGTTTTAATGTCCGCAATCTCTTTGAACATGTTCATCAATTCCGGAATATTATAAAATCGTGCAAATCGAGACTTCATCCGGTAGCCTGTTCCTTCCGGGGCAAGCTCAATGCTGGTAACAACCTCTCCAAAGGTGGATGCCCAGGAATCAAACAATCCCAGTCCCATATTCTGCAGTTTACTGTTCTGCAGATACCGCTGCATGACATAAAGCTCCGTCATGCTGTTGCTGATCGGTGTGCCCGTAGCAAACGTAATTCCCTTGCCACCTGTAATCTCATCCAGATACTGGCATTTATTGAACATATCCGCTGATTTCTGTGCTTCGTTCTGGGCAATCCCGGCTACATTTCTCATTTTTGTATAAAGAAACGCATTTTTATAGCTGTGCGCTTCATCCACATATAAATGGTCAACTCCAAGTTCTTCAAACGTAACCACATTATCTTTTTTCTCTTTTTTATTCAGTTTCTCTAACCGGACTTGCAGCGTTTTTCTGGTTCTCTCAATCTGTTTGATCGTATACCGCCCACCATCCTGTTCATTTCTGGCACTCTGAATGGCATTTTCCAGATCATCAATCTGCCTTCTCAGCATTGCTTCCTGTCGTTCATCTGAGATTGGAATACGCTCAAACTGGGAATGTCCAATGATAATGGCATCATAATTTCCCATTGCAATTCTGGCACAGAACTTCTTTCGGTTTGCAGGTTCAAAATCTTTCTTAGTCGCTACCAGAATATTAGCTCCCGGATATAACTGTAAAAACTCTGCTCCCCACTGCTCGGTCAGATGATTTGGCACCACAAACAGGTTCTTTTGCGATAACCCCAGGCGTTTACTTTCCATGGCTGCCGCTACCATTTCATAGGTCTTTCCAGCTCCTACCACATGTGCCAGAAGCACATTATCTCCGTAAAGCTGATGAGCCACTGCATTCTTCTGATGTGGTCTGAGTTCGATTTCCGGATTCATGCCTGGGAATGTCAGATGGCTTCCATCATACTCACGAGGACGGATACTATTGAACCGTTCATTATAAACTTTTACCAGCCGTTCCCTTCTCTGCTGGTCTTTGAAAATCCAGTCTTTAAATGCCGCTTTTATGGCATCCTGTTTCTGTGACGCCAGCATGGTTTCCTTCTTATTCAGTACCCGGATTTCATCTCCGTTCTCGTTGACGTCTTTATCATAAATACGGACATCCTTCAAATTCAGCGTATCTTCCAGAATCCGATAAGCATTTGCCCTCTCCGTTCCATACGTCGCATACGCCAGTGAATTTCTCGTACTGTCTGCATTTTTACCGGTAATTCTCCACTCCCCATTAACCTCGGAATATTTCACCTGTACTTGTTTTTGAAGCAGATACCATGGGGTATGAAGAAGTTCCCGCATAAAATCCTGATAATCCGATGGCTCAATCCAGGTTGCACCAATCCGGACTTCAATCTCAGATGCTTCCAGGTCTTTCGGCTGTACCGCTTCCAGGGCACGAACATTTACTGTAAACTCCGGGCGATTTTCTGCAAATGTCCTTGCTGTATTCAGCTTTTCCCGGACATTTCCAGACAGATATTCATCCCCGTTCTCCCACTGATCTGTCAAAGGATTCTGAAAAATAACGCCCCGCAGTTCTTCCTTGATCTTTTCTTCTGTCTCTCCTGTCAGCTGTGCCATATACGGCAGATCCACCTTTGCTTTTTCATTTAAAGACAAGGCAAGTGCTTCTGAAGCTGTTTCTACACTGCGGACTGCTACTGCTTTTTTGATCGTTCGCTTAGTGAACATATCTGCTTTCCGTTTCAATGTTCCATCGTCATTCAGATCTTCCAGTGAACAAAGCAGGCAATAAGAAGAATCGTCTGAAAATGCCCGCTTGTTTGCATTGTTTCCGATAACTCCATATTTTGTTGTGTACGCATCATACACCTGGTTCAGTTTTTCCTGCTGGGTGCGGATTTCTTCATCAGTGACGTATTCCTCCATCTGCATGGCAATCAATTCTCGGACAGTATCCCTGATTTCCACCATGCCTTTGACACGTTCTGCTGTTGCTGCAGGCATTTTTACCGGATTCATCAATGAGTTGACACGATAATAGACCTGATCTTCCACAACGGTAAAACTGTAATTACGAACTTCCAGATCTGCCGGAAGACTCTCTGGAACATCATCCAATTCTGCTTCCACATCTACTGCCGGTGTCATATTTCCCTGGATATGAGTAACTGCTTCTGCAAGCTGCAATTCCAGATCAGCCCCTTCTACTGGCATACAGGTAGCCTCCATACCAAAAGGACCAGAAACTTCCTGCATCTTTCCTAATACCATTTCCGGATGCTGGACAAAATACTGGTTTACCGTAATTCCATTAGCATCCGTTCCCAGATTGATCCATTCAGGCATCTCTTTACTGATACTGTCTTTTTTCTGGAAAAACAAGATATCTGCACTGACCTCTGTACCGGCATTTGCCTTAAATGCTGTATTTGGTAACCGGATAGCTCCTAATAAATCGGCTCGCTCTGCCAAGTATCTTCTCACTTCCAGTGAAGCCTTATCCATCGTTCCTTTCGTGGTAATCAGTGCCGCAACACCACCGGGACGAAGCTGATCCATACTTTTTGCCAGAAAATAATCATGAATCATGAAATTATAACGGTCGTACTGCTGGTCATTTACCTTATATGCCCCAAATGGTACATTTCCGATTACGACATCAAAAAAATCATTCGGATAATCGGTTTTCTCATATCCTTTGATCTGAATATTGGCATCTGGATAGAGAAGTTTTGCAATTCTTCCACTGATACTGTCCAGCTCCACGCCATACAGCTTTGACTGGTTCAGGTTCTCCGGTAACATTCCGAAAAAGTTTCCCACCCCCATGGCTGGCTCCAGGATATTTCCTTTCTGAAATCCAAGATGAGAAAGAGCCTGATACATGCTTTGAATGACAATCGGCTGCGTGTAGTGAGCATTTAAAGTAGATGCTCTGGCTGCAGCATATTCGTCCGGTGTCAAAACGGTTTTTAATTCCAGATATTCTGTTTCCCAGGACTCCTTCGTTTCATCAAAAGCATCTGCAAGTCCACCCCAGCCAACATAACGGGACAAAATCTCCTGCTCTTCTGATGTAGCACCTCGGTTTTCCGCTTCACATTTTTTCAAAAGCTGGATTGCCATGATATTGGAACGAAACTTTTCTTTTGGTGTACCCTGCCCAAGTTCATCATCTGTAATGTGGAAATTTCCTGCTGGAATCAATTCTCCCTGTGGTGCCGGAAGCTCATTTTCTTCTGCTTCGCCATGTGCCGTTTCTGGTTCTGTGGTATCTTCCTGTTCCTGCGTTTCATGGACAGGTTCTTCCTGCGGACTTTCCAAATCGCTCTCTGCAGTAAGAGCCTGCTGTGCTTCTTCCAGATCAGCCAGACGTTGTGCCTCCTGTCTTTCCTCATATTTTTCCATTTCTTCCGGTGACAGGTAATCATCACTACGTACCAACTGACGAACACGCTCTGCAACTTTGTTCCATTTCAATAAAACTGTTACATCCGGATTTCCGATTTTTCCTTTACTCAATCGCAAACCTTTCGCATCGTGAGACGCATCCGACTGATAAGCTCCAATAATTCCAGGTGAGGAACCACCTGTCCCATATTCATTTTTCAGGAACTCGGCAGTTTCTTTCGTATCATGATGTTCCATGAAATATTCGTAGATACGATTACGACCACCAGCTGTAATACCGCCTCTTCTTAATACTGCGTCAATCTCATCCTGTGTGATAAAAGAAAGTTCCGGACGTTCTACCTGCTGTTTCTGATCCCGCCAGGACATCTCCCGCTGCAAGTCATGGAAACGGGTAAAATACTTTGGATTGTTCTGAATTTCCCAACGATGATATTCTCCCGGATTCTCCTCCATGTCTTTCTGCAGATACTCAAAACGCTCATAGATTTCCTGGACGGCTTCCGGTTCAAGCCAGCAATCCTGGATTATTTCCTGCCACTCCTGATAAGACAACCGCTCATCCGGATTTTTGTTGGTATCACGAAAATGCAATGCTAATTGAAGGCTTGTTTCTTCCCGTTCTTTTTCGATGGCATTGTTGGAAATGCTGTTGGAAACATAATTCCCATCCTCATACATATCCCGGATGCGATCTGCCGCTTCTTCCCATGTAACCATACGGTCAAAATTACGTCTGGCGGAATCTCCCCGGCGGATACGAATACCATCGCTGTCATACCAGATACCGATTTTCTGTCCATGGATGGTAAAACCTTTTCCACCTGTACCATACTCACTAATCAGAAATTTTCGCATTTCTTCGTTATCTAATCCTTCAATCAGTTTTGCTGTAATGTGAAAAAGTGTATTACTACCTCCACTTCCGGTACGGAGAATATCATTTACCACATCATCTGAAATCAAAAAAGCGGCTGGCTGTGTAAGTGCAGCTGCCGCTTTCCTGATTTCTCCTAACTGTTCTTCTTCCGTAGGGAACAGACTTAACTGTAGATAATCTCCTGAATCACCAGTTCCTCTGCCTGTGCTTTGATCTGGTTCATGTGTCTGGTCCATGCCATTGTGTCTGTCATCTTGTCTGGTGCCGGATCTTTCTCCAGCAGTTCTGCCATCAGATTGTCTACTTTCTGTCTCGCCTGCTGGTCGATCTCCATCAGATGACTGTCCAGTTTGTTTTGTAAGGTCAGAATGTTGAATCTGGCGATTTTGTGGTTCTTCAGGTATTCTTTCCGCATCATCCCGTACTTCCCGATTGTCCCTGCCGTCTCCTCCAGACTGATATCCGGAATCTGATACTCTCCGTTCTGGCTGTAAGTGATCTCTCTCATGCTCCTGTTCCTCCTTATTTTCTTCTCTATCTTCTTTGTTGGTTGTCTTGCTTTCACGAATTAACGTGTTAAATTCATTATAAGGGACTTCTTTCTCTTTTGCAAGTGTTTTCAGATCTTTTTCCAGATCTGTCATCACATATCTTCCAATCTGCATCAGCACCGGCTTTGCAAGCTCATTCACAGAACTGCCAAGATGTCCCATGACTTTCAGACGGTTAAAATCTGTAATATATCGAAAATCCTCTGCATCCAGATACTCCTGCACATCCAGACCACACCGGTTCAACAAAAGATACCAGGTACTGTTGATCATCAGTTCCCGAAATTCCACTTTCTGATTCTGTACATCCAGATCTTCCAGGAAAGTTCCTCCTACATCCAAGTGCATTTCGTCAAAGGCATCCGGGAGCCAGTCCTGTACGCTTTCAACTGCCGCCTGATGCAAAACTTCTGCAAGTCCGCCCTCCGTTTCTTCCAGGTTGAACTGTTCCTGCAGATAATCTGCAACAAGGTTTTCTCCTTCCATGGGAAGATTCCATAACTGTGGATCTTTGCCAAGATTCCTTACCTTGTAAGTATCCTGTACATCAAAAACATATCTCAGCTTTGTTTTAGGTCCAGATGTATTATCAATCAGGGCAATTCCTTTGGAACCTTTCTTGATCCAGCGGTACATCTTCTGGTTCCAGATTTCCATAGATGCCACTGCAGTTGCATCTGGACGCTGTGCATAGATAAGAAGCTGTTCCGGAAAAGTATACCGGTACAGCCTGGATGCAGTATCAAGAAACCGCATCCACTCCTGCGGACTGGAAGCGACATCTTTCGCCACTTCCTCCGTCAGCTGTTCCATTGCGTATAATTTATTTGCCATTTGTTCCTCCATAAAAATTTGAGGGATTGCATGTCACAATCCCTCTCCATTACCTCATTTTCTCTTTTCAGCTTCTCTTATAAAACAGTTGCAAGATCTCTGGATTTATCCTTTGGGATTTTGCTTGTCTCTTTTGTTTTCATTTCATTTTTTACTTTTTCCAGTTTGCCATGAATTCCACCTTTTTCAGCTACTTTTTCCTTTGTCGCTTCTGCTTCTTTGGTTTTTTCCAGACGGGCTTCCCTGCGTTCCGCATTTTCCAGTACAGCTGTTTTTCCATTGCAGAACTGCACTTTATCAGAAAGACGCTCCTGCGGTTCTACCTGTGTTTCATTCACTTCCTGCACCATCTGGTTTAACGCAGGCACTTCAAACATTCCATTATCCGGCAAAATCAGAACCTCATGGATGGATGATGGAAGGACAAAATAATCACTCCCCAGGCACTCCCCGATCTGTTTTCTGATATCCTCCTGAAGTAAAAGAGATGCACCGTTCATTTTGTTTTCATTCGTCAGGCAGAACATTGGATTTTCTATGGTTTCCATATCCAGCTTATGATTCAGAAGATTCTCCGGCTCCTCTCCACCAAAAACCATCGAATTTATGATTTCCTTCATATCCATCAGAACCGCACCCCTGTCTTTGTCCGCTGCTGTTGCATCTGCATGAATCTGCTCTGCTGTCACTCCCCATGATTTCATCAGATTAACGGTCACAGGAATGCTAGAAGTTCCATGCTGATCTTCTTCCAGATTGATCGTGTAATACGCTGCAAAATCTCCATGTTCGGTATACACTTTATCTGCCAGACGATCCTTATTCCATTCCGGATCACAGATTCTTACCTGTAACTTATCCTTCATTTCTTCATAGTTACGGATATCTGGTAAGCCAAGATTCACATACGCTGCCATATCCTGCAACTCGATTCTCATGTCTGCCACATCGCCCACACAGGAGTCCAGAGGCTTTCCATTCAAATAATCCTGATACATAGAATCAAGGTATATGGATGGAACTGCTCTCTGAGTGCCCTCTGGAATTGTAATTGCTGTCAGATTAACACCATTATTCTTAGCGATCTCCTGTAATTTAATCTCCGCATTTTCATAAGTCTGTGGCAGATAATTTTTCACATTATTTTTGATATATTCGTAAAATTCTTTTCTGTTCATCATACGTCCTTACCCCTTTCTAATCATGTGCTGGTTCATTCTCTTTTTATTGACCATCTGCTCTGCTTTTTTCTGGTATGCCATCATTCTTCTGAAAGTTCTCTCCTGATTTTTTCTTGCAACCTGTCTTTTTTCCATTGTTTTCATCATAATTTTTTATTCCTTTCTGCTATAATTTTTGAATTGAAAAGGGAGCCCCATTTCAGGGCTCCCTTTGGACACATTGTTATTTTCTGTTTTTCTTCTTTGCGATATAAAATCCTGTCATACCACCTGCTGACATGAGTAACAGCAGAACCGGCAGCCAGATATTGGTGTTATCACCTGTTTTTGGTGCATCAGATACCTTTGTTCCTTCATGGAACTGCGGTGCATCCGGTGTACTCGGAGTTTCCGGAACTTCCGGTTTCTCATTGGTCAGATTAAAAGTAACCTCCACTACCGGAGTGCTGTCATCTGCATAAGCAAATGTGACTTCATGCTTTGTCTGATCCAGCGTATATCCATCCAGTGTTTTGGTTTCTACCAGATAGTACTTAATAGCCGCATCATATTTGCCATTTTTGAAGGTTGCGATCTCATACAGTTTACTTTCGGCATGACCGGCAGCATCTGTTTTTAAAGTTTCCAAAACCTTTCCCTTGCTGTCACGAAGTTCAAATTCTACCCCTTTCAGTGGTTCACCAGAAGTTTTATCTGTCTTATTGAGAATCACTTTTCCCTTCGCAGTATCATCCTTCATGGCAACTTTCTGAATCTCTGCGGTATCTTTTACTTCAAAAGTCACATCTGAAGTCAGGATAAATCCTTTGGTGCCTGTTCTTCACGAAGTGTATATTTTCCAATCGGAAGTTTTTCAATATAGTGAGCTTCTTCTGTGGAAGCCCAGCTCTCTACCACCTGATCGTCTTTATCTAAGATCGTCAGTTTTGCACCCGGAATCTCTTTTTCTCCTGTAATGTCAGTCTTGCTGATCTGTACCTTTGTTACATCGTCCTTCATCTCATGCTTCTGGATTTCAGCTGTATTTTCTACGGTAAACTCGATACTCTCTGCAGTTACATAACCGTCTGCCGGTTTTGTTTCTGTCATGGTATATTTCTTACCAACAACCAGTTCCTTGATTACATGAGCTTCTGTAGTGGATGTCCATTCGTCCACAGTATTTCCTTCGTCATCTGTCACTTTCAGGTGTGCACCTGGAAGTTCTTTGCCAGTAGTCAGATCTGATTTTGTCAACTCTACAGTTGTCGGCTGATTCTCAAAAGTAAAATCATAGCTTACTTCTGCCTGATCTTCTCCGGCATACTCGAAGGTAAATTCCTGGATTTCTTCTGTTGTTATGAATCCATCCGGGGCACTGATCTCTTTTACATAGTATTTTCCATCTACCGGAAGATCTGCTGTAAAAGTAATCTGTCCATTTTCATCTGTCGCCTTCTGCTCAATCAGTGTATCTTTCTCAAGCAGAACCTCCCCTTTTGTATTTTTGATATCTTCTTTTGTATAAAGTCCGAAAATACCACCTGCAAGGACACGGTCCGTATCTTTTTCTTTTTTCAGAACCGTTACTTTCACTTTCTGACGGGCATTCTGCCATTTTTCATCGTAAGTGATCACCGGTGTATCCTGGTCACGATAAGACAGATCTACATATCTCGCTCTCCATCCAGAACATAACCATGGGCAGTTTTTACTTCTTTCACATAATATTTTCCTGCCGGAAGCTCTCCCATCTGAGCAATACCATTGGAATCTGTTGTGATTGTTCCAACCTTTTCGTCAGCCTTATAATAATCTTTGCTTACTCCATCAGCCGCTTTGATATCCTCAGCAGCAAATACATCAAAGGTAACATCCTGAAGATTTCCGGTCACGTATTCAAACAGATGCTCTACGGTACCTTTCACATTGTCCAGAAGTGTTACTTTATCCAGAAACTCACCGTTTTTGTTGATGATCAGAAGACCCGTCGGTACTTCATCTTTCATTTCCACCTTCTGAATCTCTGCGGTATCTTCAATCTTGAATTTCACATTGGTTGCTTTCAGATAGCCATACGGGGCAATCTCTTCCCGAAGGATATATTCTTCTCCTACTGTCAGACGCTTGATCACATGTGGCTCATCTTTTACCGAAGTCCACTCATCTACAACGTTTCCGTCTTTATCAAGAACCGTCAGCTTCGCTCCATCCAGTTCCACTCCTGTGGTCAGATCGGATTTTGTTACCTCTACTGTTGTTGGCTGGTTCTTTTTCACAACTTTCAATTTCACAACTTTTACGTCCTGTCCCTGGTAGGAAGCATCAAATTCCAGAACTTCATCGGACGATACGAATCCAGCTGGTGCTTTTAGTTCCTTTACATAGTACTGTCCAAGTGGCAGATCCAGTGTGCAGGAAGCTATACCATTCTGCTCAGATGTCATTTCCTGTAACAGAGTATCCGCTTTCACAATCACTTTACCATCTGCTTTGATATCATCCTTGTTATAAATACCAAATACAGCACCTTCCAGAACCGCACCATTTTCTGCATCCTGTTTTTCTACCTTGATGGCTACTTTCTGTCTTTCATTTCCAACCGTCACTTCCTGTTCGATCACAGGTGTGTCCTGATCTGCATATACAAATTTTACTTCCGATCTGTCCGGATTCAGCACAAAACCTTCCGGCGCTGATTTTTCTACCACGTAGTAAGAGCCAAGTGGCAAATTTTCTGCAACTGCTTTTCCGTCCTCTCCAGTGGTTACCGTTGTCACAAGTGCATCTTTTGCATAAACGACCTGTCTGTTTCCACTCTCGTCTTTCTGATAATCCGGTGTAAAAATATCTTCTGCAGCATAGACATTGAATTCTGCACCTTTCAAATATTTCTCTTCATAAATGAAATCTTTCTTAAAGCCTGTCAGCATCTCACCTTTTTTATAGATGGTCAGCTTTCCTTTTACCGGGTGGTTCTCATAATCTACAGTAATGATCGCATCACCGCTTTCCGCATCCATCTGGTATGCAGTATTGGCATCTACAGCAATCTCCACAAAATTCTTATTGATTGTGTACCCTTCCGGTGCCTGAGCTTCTTCAATGCGGTAATGACCGATTTTCAGATTCTTCGGCATAATCAGATAACCCTGACTGTCTGTAAAGTAAGATTTATGCGTTGTGGTCACTGGATACGTTGTCACCTGCTCCACATATTTCTGATTGTCCAGATCATACACTTTAAACTCTGTTCCTGCAGATAAAACAGATTTCTTTGTTTCATCGTCTTTTTTCACGATTTTCAGTTTCGCCTTGAACTCTTTGTCCAGAAGGACTCTCCAAACCTGTGGCTCATTCGGATGATTTTCGGTAATAGTTACTCTGAAATCGTCTACCGGATGATAATTGTGCGGTGTAGTTGTCTCTCGAACAATGTAGCTTCCAAATGGCAACGGAATACTGCACGCATATCCTCTTTCATCAGTAAATATCTCAGTTGCTCCATTTGCACCGATGACTACCGGTGCTGCTTTTTCAAAATCATAGCTTCCATCTGCTTTCTTTGTCAGGGAAGATTCCAGATAAGCGGTAAAGCCTGCCCCTGCCAGCAGATCAGCATCTGTCTTTCCATTGTTGGCTGCTTTGATAATCTGGAATGGCTGTTTGATGACCTGCTCACCAGAAGTACATTCCCGTTTCACTTCAGCAGTCATGTCTCCTTCATAGTCACATTCCAGATCATGCTCCTCGGTGTCTGCCAGATATCCAGTTGGCGGTGTGATCTCTTTTACATAGTACTTTCCAAGATACAGACCATCTACAGATGCCTGTCCTTTTTCATCTGTTGTAAGGGATGCAACCTGTTCTCCAGCTTTATAGATAACGCCGGTTGCTCCGTCTGGATGCACAATATCTTCACGAGCATATAAGCCATAAACAGCTCCCTTTAATACAGCATCACCCTGTGGAACGGCTTTTCCAGTTTCTTTATCTACTTTATAAAGATTGACCTTTGCAGTCACACGATCATTGCTGAACGTATGGGTGAAAGATACTTTTGCTTCTTTGTCATTGGTGTAAGCAAATTTGAAGCTGTAAGTATCCTCTGTATTTCTTACATAGCCTTCCGGTGCTGATCTTCTTTTACAGAATAAGAGTAACCGATTGGAAGGTCTGCTGTGAATTTTGCAGTTCCGTCTGCTCCTGTAGTCACTTTCTCGATCAGGGTTCCCTTCTTCACAACTACTGTTCCGTCTGCGTTGGCAATATCATTCGCTGCATAAAGAGCAAAAATGCCACCACCTAACGGCTTCTTTGTATCTTTGTCCTGTTTGACTACCGTTACTTCTGCTTTCTGTCTCTCATTATTAAAAGTTACATCTGCAAAAACAACCTCTTTATTCTGTCCGGCATAAGTCAGGGTGACTGTCTTTTCTTCGCCACCATTATAAAAATTCTCTGGTGCTGTTGCTTCTTTTACCACATAGACGCCAAGATGCAAATTTTTCAATGTGACAGAACCATTCTCACCAGTTGTCAGGTTTTCTTTGACCAGATCTCCTTTGCTGTAAACCTTAGTTCCATAAGCAGTTACAATATCAGCTCCTGCATAAACATTGTAAACAGCATTTTTCTGTCTTCGGTTCTCATAATGGAATGTAGTACCATTCTCATTCACATCTGCTCCGGTAAGCACCTGTCCTTCTTTATAGATGGTAAGCTCTGCCAGCTGTTCTTCATCCGGTACCGTTGCAGTCGTTGTCTGATTTGCTACCAGCTTCACATTGTAAGCAGTTGTATTGATCCGGTATCCATAAGGTGCTGTAATTTCTTTCAGATAAACGGTTTCCTGTGTCTTAACAATCTCAATAGTAGATGCACCTTTTTTATCCGTTGCTGGCATTTCTGTGATCAGCTGTGTGCAAGCCTGATCTTTATAAAGACCAAATACTGCTCCTGCCAGTTTTGCATCTCCCTTTTTGGAATCCACTTTCACAACCGATACCTTTGCTTTATCCAATTTCAGAGAAGCCTCTGCCTCACTGGTTTTTGGTGAATTGGTTGTCTTTTTCTCCAAAAAAGTGACATTCTGTGCGTCTGCGATCTTTGACTGATAGTTATAAACCATCGGACGGGAGAATTTTGCTGTCGCCTTTACTTTAAAGGAAACTGTTTTATCTCCAATCGCATAGGCTTTTGCTACCGGGATTCGCAGATAAAAATCACTGGTGTTGCTGTTGTCTTTATAAACAATCTCAGTTCCTTCCGGTGCTCCAGATAAAGATAAGGAACGAGATACCAGTTCGCCGGAAGATTTTACCGAATACCAGCCTGTCTGGTAATACGTGCCATCTGCATTCAGCTTCATGGCTGTGGAACTCGGTGCAGTAATGGTATAAGTCGGATTATCTCCATACCCGTCCCCTGCTTTGTTTCCGTTTTTCTTTACATCCTTGTACATTGCCTGTACACAGTTATAAACGTCCTGATAACCACTAACTGCACTCAGGGAACTTAACGGATGTCCATCATAACCATAATCACTTAAAATACAGTAAATAACGGTCTGTGTTACATAGTAATCTTTAATCCAGTTACCGGTGGAATATGCAGCATTGTTTGTCTGCCCGTATTTCTTACATCCATTAGCAATGGCGTAGGAAATCTCTGCATACATGCCGTTCTGCTTCCATTCTGCTCCGATATACTGGGTGGAATCAATAAAGTGTTTGCTAACCTGCAGGCAGTATGCCAGACGCCAGCCATTCGCAGAATCATTGGCGATATATTTCACATAGTTGTGTACCGGTCCACCTGTTGTTGAGGAAGAAATATATGCTAAGAGTGGAATATCCCACATTCCGGTTTCATTCTTCGCATTTTTAACAACCAGGCTTCCAGCGTCTGCAAAAGTCGCTACACCATCGCTGTTTCCTGCCATCAGAGCGTTCTGGTAAACTTCATACAGTTCCAGATCTTCTCCGGTAAAAGAAGTCTCATCTTCCCCAGACTGCATGGCTTTCTCCACCAGAGCTGCCCCTGCTTCCAGAATCTCTTCGTAAGACATTTCATAGAGGGATTTCTGTTTAGATTCATTTTCTACGGCTTCTTCTGCACCCACTGTCTGTGATTCTTCGGCTGGTGTCTCTGTTACCTGCTCTGTCTCCGAGTCAGATTCTGCATCCTCTGTTTCTTCCGTCTGCTGATCGGCTTCTGCATTTTCAGAATCTGAAATCGCATTTACTCCTTCTGTTTCAGCTTGTGTGGAAACAGCATTTTCACGCACAATCAGTTTTCTGCTGATCTGATACTTCGGATGCTCCGAATTGACTGGTTCCACATAATAAACAGCCTTGTAAGTGTCCACATGGTCTGTGGTAAAATCTTCCTGCTTCTCGTTTTTCGCTTCTTCAAATGTGACCTTTACCTTGTTATCATCCCTGATTTCCAGTCCGGTATAATCTGATTTCACATCAAAGTTACTTCCAACCTCTACTTCATAATCCTTTGCAGTAACCACTTCATCCTCGTCCAGAAGATCTTTTACCTCTTCATAAAGAGGTGGTTTTTCATCCGGTTTCATCTCCGCTGCATAAGCTGTCATTGGGGATAATACCGTACTTAAAATCGTCATCCCTGCCAGTAAACCAGATACGATTCTTCTCAAATTTCCTGTTTTCCTCATGCTAAAATCCTCTCTTTCATTTATTTGTATGAAAACAGACAGCCTCTTGGCTGCCTGTCATACGCTTATCGCTGTGGAAAGTACAGATTAAATTTCACATTTCCCTCGCCGGGATCAACCATTTCCACAGTTGCTTCATAGGTTCTTCCTGTTTTTCTTGATACCAGATCTTTGTAATGGATTTTTCCTTTGGACAAAAACTTCTTTGCTGCCGCTTTATCCATCTTCTTTCCCTGGCTGGCAAGAAATTTATCATTTTTCCATAAGGTAAAAGCACAGTTACGGTCAGAGCAGTAGAAATTTACTTTCCCTTCTCTGACCTCTGCCCCACATCTGGGGCATTTGCCAACGACTTCACCTTTTACCTTGCCTTGAAATTCTGATTTCTTTTCTTCCGATATTGCCTGATATCTTGCTACCAGTTCCTGCATCAGATCAGTGATTCCTTTTAAGAACTCATCCGCTGTCTCCGTATTTTGTGCGATATGGTTCAATGCCATTTCCCACTCTGCCGTCATTTTCGGAGATTTTATTTCATCCGGAAGCACTGTAATCAGTACATTTCCATCATTGGTCGGTACAAGATTTTTCTTCTCCCGCTTCACAAAACCGGACTGGATCAGCTTTTCAATAATCGCCGCCCTGGTTGCCGGTGTTCCAAGTCCTTTCTTTTCGGTATCTTCCGTCAGTTCTTCATTCCCTGCCCGTTCCATTGCAGAAAGCAAAGTATCTTCTGTGTACTGTTTGGGTGGCTGGGTGTCATGCTCCGTAACAAAGGAATCACATGGTCCGTAATGTTTCCCTTCCCAGATATCCAGTTCTGCTTCTTCTGTCTCTGTCTTGATTCCAAAGAACTGTTTCAGCTGTTTTTCGATTGTTCGAAACCCTTCCTGTTTTGTTTTTCTGGCAGACAGATAAAAAGTATGATAATTACAGGTAATCTGGCACTTATGGCTCTCATAGATATAAGAATCCGCAGTAGCTGTCAATAATCTGGCACTGATCAGATACAAAATCTTGCGGTTTCGTTCTTTCAAAGCATCAAGATCTGCCTTTTTCACTTCCATCGTGGGAATGATTGCATGGTGATCGGACACCTTTTTGGAATTTAAGACCTTCTTTACATCCGGCTGTATCTTCATTGCTTTTGCAAAAGGAAGTTTTCCAGTCAGCATCTGAATCAGAGCTTTGGTACTCTCTCCCATTTCATCGGTCAGGTACTGGCTGTCAGTTCTGGGATACGTTACCAGCTTCTGCTCATACATTTCCTGCACAGCATCCAACGTCTGCTGGGCGGTATACCCGAACATCCGATTTGCTTCCCTTTGCAGAGTAGTCAGATCATAGAGCTTCGGAGGTCGAACCGTCTTTTCTTTTACTTCATCCTTTTCCACCTCGCACATCCGCTCGGAACAGTCTGCAGCTACTTTTTCTGCGTCTTCCCTTTTCTGAAAATGCCCGGTAACTGCATCCATCTCATCAAACCGGATATGGGCAACATAGTATTTTTCTTTCTGAAACTCCTGAATCTTCTGGTTCCGATCCACGATCATGGCAAGAGTCGGTGTCTGCACTCTTCCCACCTTCAGGTTCTGGTTATATAAGACAGAAAAAAGGCGGCTCGCATTGATTCCCACCAACCAGTCTGCCTTTGCCCTGCAAAGTGCTGACTGATAGAGACTGTCATAACACGAACCGTCTTTCAGAGACGCAAATCCTTCTTTAATTGCCTGCTCCTCCATCGAAGAAATCCATAACCGTTTCATCGGCTTTTTACATCCTGCCTGTTCATACACGAGCCGGAAGATCAATTCACCTTCCCGCCCGGCATCTGTCGCACAGATCACTTCATCGACATTGGAATCGTTCATCAGCTTCTTTAATACTCCGAACTGCTTCTTTGTACCTTCCAGAACTTTGTGTTTCCAGCATTCCGGTACGATTGGCAGATCCTCATATCTCCACTTTCTGTACTTTTCATCATATTCGGCTGCATCACACAAGCCTACCAGATGTCCTACGCACCAGGAAACGATAAAACCGTTTCCCTCCACGTATCCATCTTTTCTGCTTCTGGCTCCTAATACTTGAGCCAGTGCCATCGCAACCGATGCTTTTCTGCTATCACTAACTTCATTTACTCCTGCTCCTCTTCTTCATCTTCCAGGACCGCATCATCAAAATCATCATCTCTTAAGATTTCCGGTTCTGATTCTTTCTCCTGTTGTTCATCCGCATCATCAATTTCTCTTTTTTCTGATTCAGAATCTTCGGACTCATCTTCATCGTCTTCCAGCTCATCGTCGTCATCATATTCGTGCTTTGGCTTATAAACCTTAAAGTACCAGCCAGCTCCTGCCACACCGGCAACAATGATTCCAATCAGCAGATACATCCCAACGGAACTTTTCTCTTCCGGCATCTGCACTTCTTCCTCTTCTTTTTCCGGAGTCTCAGTTGGTTCTGCACTGGCATCTTCCTCTGCCTGCTTCTCCGGTTCTGCATAAACCGTATCAACCTCCGGAAGTGTCACAGAATCGGAAAGGGTAAAGTTCATCAGATCTTTTTCACTGACTTCTGTAAGGAAATACACATTATCCTGAGCTTTGGAATTATCGACGATCAGATAAAAGATTTTTCCGCTCTTTGTTGAAATGGTATAAAACTCCTTGGTATCTTCTGTCCCGGTCTTGGTAACAGTCTCTGCTGTCTCGCCTTCCTGGGAAAGCTGTTCCTCAATGCCTGTTACGGTACGTTCATCTACCGTTCCTTTGGCATCTGTCGGCTGACTTGCCTGTGCATCCTGCGGAAGTGGTGAAGTGGTTGTCTCCTCTGTTCCAGTCTCCGCACTCGTAGTTGTAGTCATTCCTGAGCCGCTTTCACTGGATGCTTTCTGTTTTTCTGCCTGTTTGACCGCCCATTCATAATAGGGATTCTGCAGTACATACTTTTCAGAAGTATTCCCAGCCCCGTCTGTCGCTGTAATCTCAATCTGCTTTGTTGTGAAATCCTTTTGCGTCAGCTGGACTTTCAGCATTCCATCGGTTAATTCTGTATAAGTTGTCCCGTTCACAGTGATTGCAGCAATGCCAGACACCGTATCATTTCCCTGAATCGTCAGGACTCCATCGGTAAGAGATGCGGAAAGTGTCGGTTTTTCTGTGTCATAACATTTAATCGATCGGTTCTGTTCATAGACATTTCCATCCCCATCTGTTACCCGGACATATACCGTTTTATTTCCATCAATAGAAATGCTGCCATTGCCTGTCACATCCTGCCAGCTTCCATCCTTTCCAGCCTTTGCCTCAATCTTTGCAACCGAAAAACCTTCCGGCATGTGACTGGCATCAACGGTAATTGATACCGTTGTATTCCCCTGTTTCCAACCATCCGGTTTTTCAATGGAGATTTCTGGTGATCCGTTCTCCGCAGCATATACATTCTGCATCTGCATTATCGGAGAGGTCAGACAAAAAATAGTTGTTGCTGCAAGAAGTCCCTTTTTCAGTCTTCCTTTAGGCTTCTTCCTCTGCTTCATTTTCTCTAAATTCATCATCCGGCTTCGTTTCCTCCTTCTGTATTTCCACCCTTCCGGGTAATTCTGTTTTCATTCTCTTTTTAAATGCTTCCAATTCCGGAATACTCATATCCATCGCCCGGATAATCCGTACAATCTCCAGATTTTCCGCTTCTGTCTTAGCAATCTCCGCAGCCTTGAAACGCTTTAAATCCGCTTCATATCTGGCTTTGGAGACTTCCATCTTCTCTTTGGCTTTTTCATAATCAGCCGTTGCTTTTTCAAGACTTTTCATCCGCTCTCCTCTCCGGACGCGGAATCCGCCGCCCTGTCTTTTACCATCGTCCAAATCCATAAAAATGGCTCTGCCAATATGGGGAATTGATGGACGTATACTGTACCGGATGTCCACAATGGATCATCTGACCATTACCCACATAAATTCCGATGTGCGTCACCGGAACCCCTGCATCATAAGTGCCGGTAAAGAAGATCAGGTCTCCCGGCTGTGCATCCGACTGGGAAACCGGCGTACAGATATCATATAATCCCTGTGCGGTCAGTCTTCCGGTGTTTCTCACTCCCGAATTGGTCAGGCAGTAACTGACGAATCCGGAACAGTCAAAACCGCTCGGTGAATAGCCACCCCAGACATATGGTGTTCCAAGATATCTTGCTGCTTCTTCCAGTAGCCGCTGTGCCGCTTCACTGGTGTATTCATTACCGCCAAAAATGGAACCTTCCCCTGTTTCCAGATAAAAGATCGGGTTTAACCGTTCCCCATTTTTCAGAAGTTCAATATGAAGATGACTTCCAGTGGAATTTCCAGTGCTTCCCACAAGACCGATCTCATCTCCTTTGGTTACTGCTGATCCGGCAGATACACTCCGGCTACTTAAATGTGCATAACGAAGCTCATAACCTTTGCTGTCTTTAATGACCACATAATTTCCATAGCTGTCGTTGTAAGCAGAGGTTACAACCGTTCCGGTCAGTCCTGCCATTACTTTACTTCCTTCCGGTGCCCCGATATCCATTCCATTATGAAGCTGGTTTGCTCCGGAGATCGGATGAATCCGATAACCATAGTAGCTTGTCACACTGGAATACCAGTTAAACTCCACCGGTGTCGCAAACATCTGTAAGTTGCCTTTCGTATCGTTATAGGCACTGAACAATTCCTTCTGGAAAAATCCAAGCCTGTCCTGACAGATCGACATCAGGTTTCCGCTGTTCAATGTCACATTCAACACATCAACCTTTCTCGTTCTGGTCACTTCCACTTCCTGGCTGCCATTATCGTCTGCCAGATAGCACTCCCAGGTCTGATGTCCATGTGCAGATGCCGCCGCATGATTGTCATAGTAAACATCAAACTGGACACCGTATCTTGCAAATGCTCCGGTATCCTCTACGGTATATTCCACCCCATTCATAACTACCTTCGTTCCCATGGGAACAAAAGGATCAGAAGCATCTACCGCAAGGGTATGGTTAGCTGTCGGATATGCCCCGCTTGCAGTCGGTCCGCCGCTCCATACACCACAACAGATCGGACAGTTACAATAGCCGCTCGTCACCACCTGTCCAAGGGACTCTCCGACTCTTACAGTTGTTGTCTCTGTTACAGTTTCATTAACTGCCTCCGTTTCCAGATGATATTGCAGTGCAAACAACGCATCCAGTTCCGGTTTTACCTGCTCGAAGGTAAATTCTTCATATTTTGCAGACAGGTAGCTGATCAGCACAAACGGATCATGCTCAATCGGACCGATATTGTACCGGTATTCTTCATGCCCCGGTTCTTCGGATTCCATGTTGTTGATCCGTTCCTGCAGGTTTGCTTCCAGCTGTGTGTAATAAAGCTCCGCTTCCCGAATAGCTTCATCTGAGGAAAGATAGCTGGTTCCGGTATAGGTAATCAGATTCTGAAGGAAAAGAGAAGAACAGGAAGTCACATTGGTCATGATCAGCATCATCAGTCCGATCAGAAGTGCCACGCTTATATACACTTTCCGATTTTCCTTAAAGAAGTTGGTCACTTTACCACCAATCTTCTTGATATAGTCAATCGTTCCCTTTGTTGCTGTTCCTGCCGCCTGCTCACTGTGCTTTGCTTTGGCATAATCCCGCTTGATTCGCTGTTTCTGAATCAATTTTTTCAGTTTCTTCTGCTCCTGCTTCTTGGCAGCCTGCCTCTCCAGGCTGCTTCGCTTTCGGGCAGTCCGCTGTTTTCTCCATCGAGCACTCTTCTGTTCCAGGCTGTAAGCCCCTTCTGCTCCCTCTTCCAGCTTATGGGTACCTTCCACCGCCGCATTGTCATTCTCATTCTTACGGATTTCCCGATGCAAGGCTGCAGATGCTGCTCCACTGGCTTTTTTCAAAACCTCTGCTTTCTTTTCACTGTCAGATTCTTCCGAACCAAACTTCAGTCGGGATTTTTTCTTTCCCACGTTTTCTTCTGCGTGTTCCTGATAAACCTTCTCTTTTTTTGAGTGCTTCTTTAGTTCTGCTTTCTTTTGAGTTTCCTCATAAGACAGCTTTCTGGCTCTCTCCTTTTGCTTCTGCCCTCGGAAGTTTACTCCATCCGCATCCATCTGGTTTAACTTTTCGGTTTCTTTCTCCCCTTTTACGGAAGCTCTTGTTTCCTCATAGGCAAACTGAAGCCGCTGTTTCTGCTTCGGTTTCTTACTGCCACCATTCTGCTTTCTGCGGCTGTCCCCTCTGCTCTGGGAAAGTTCCACCTGTTTTTCTTTCAGTCTTCCAGATTCTGTTGTGGGATTTTCCTTCTCTCTGACAACTTTTTCAGATTCCCGGCGAACCATCCTCTGGTTTCTCTGTTTTCGGCTCTCCTGAGCTGTTTGCTGTTCTGCTCGTGTCGTAGCCGGTGCATCTCTGGAATTTTGTACAGAGGAGCGGACATTTTTTCCTCTTTTATCCGCTTTAACAGGGGACTTATCTGCAAAGTTGAGATCGTCCTTTCCATTTTTTCCCATCTGTACATCGCTAGCACGACTGCTGACACGAACAGAAGATTTTTCTGTCAGGTTTTCTTCCACAAGACCGTCTTTCGTCATCTTCTGGACTTTCTTATCCCTGACTTTCATTCTCTGTTCTGCCAAATGCTACCCCTCCTTTACCGGGTGTCCTTTTCCTGCCTGTAATAAACAAAGACTGGCGATGCCAAAAACAGCACCGCCACTAAATGTCAAAAAATATGAAATTGCTCGTAACATCGTTTTCCTCCTGTATCACCCTGCCTCTGCAGTTTCCTCCGGGCGGGTGGTCATGATTTTGTAAAGGGAATTCTTCGGGAACCTGTCTACAAACGGAATAATTACGTTTCCATAGAACAGAAGTCCTTCTCCCTCATTACTGTTGGTTACATAAGACAGCTGTGTTGGTGAAATATTCAGCTGTTTTGCAAGAATCTGCCGGTCACCGGATGCCTGGTTGAGCATATAAATGAAATCTGAGTTTTCAAAAATATTTTCAATCTCCCTTGACGCCAGCAAGTCCTTAATATTCTGAGTGATTCCCGTCGGAATGCCACCCCATTTACGGAATCGCTTCCAGATTTCCACGCTGTAAGCGGCGGTCTGCTCTTCCTTTAACAGCAGATGGAACTCATCCACATAGTATCTGGTTGATTTATGGGCGGAACGGTTAATCGTTACCCTGTTCCAGACCTGATCCTGTACAATCAGCATTCCGATTTTCTTTAACTGCTTGCCAAGCTCTTTGATGTCAAAGCAGACAATCCGGTTATTGATATCCACATTGGTGCGATGATTAAACACATTCAGGGAACCTGTAACATAGATTTCCAGTGCCGTTGCCAGACGCTGTGCTTCCGGCTCCTCCTGTTTTCTCAAAAGCTCATACAGATCTTCCAGAATCGGCATCTTCTCCGGCACCGGATTAGCCAGATAATCCTGATAGACCAGCCGCACGCAACGGTCGATGATGGTCTTTTCTACCGGCTCCAGCCCGTTCTTTCCTCCAACAATCAGCTCACACAAAGACAGAATGAAATCTGCTTTCAGTGACAGTGGATTATCTTCTTCTGAATAGTTCAGGTTCAGATCCATCGGATTGATATACTGGTCAGATACCGGTGAAATCCGGATTACCTGTCCATGCAATGCCTGCACCAGCGGATAATACTCAGCCTCCGGATCGCAGATAATGATATCGTCCTCCGTAATCAGGAAACAGTTGGTAATCTCCCTCTTTGCCGAGAAAGATTTACCAGATCCGGGAGTACCAAGAATCAGTCCGTTCGGGTTCTTTAACCGCTTTCTGTCTACCATGATCATGTTGTTGGAAAGAGCATTCAGACCATAATAAAGAGCTTCCCCTTCCTGGAACAGCTCCTGTGTCGTGAATGGCACAAAGATCGCTGTTGCCGATGTGGTAAGCCCTCTTTGAATCTCAATTCGATTGACTCCCAATGGGATGCAGGACATCAAGGCTGCTTCCTGCTGATAGTCCAGCTGTTTTAAGGAACAGTTGTATTTCTGTGCAATGCCCTGTACCTGAAAAATGTTGTTATCCAGTTTCTGACGTTTCTTTGCCGTATTCATCACCAGAACCGTCACAAGGAACATTCGCTCATTTCTGGACTGCAAATCTTCCAGAAGATTTTTCGCTTCCTCCCCGTAAGTGACCAGATCGGAAGGCAGTACATCCATATCATAGCCGGACCTTACCGCTTTCTTCTGCTCCTCAATCTTCATCTTATCCAGGTCAGAAATCTTACTCTTTATCATCTTGATCGCCGCACTTTGGTCAATGGACTGGATATGAATGTTGACATTGATACTGTCATCCACATCCAGAAAATCTGCCAGCATACGGTCAGTCAGCTCCGGTGCCAGGATCTGCAGATAGCTCACGCTTCCCATGGTCTTTCCCATCAGGAATGTCTGATTCTTAGAGAAGTTAAAGGAAGTCGGTGCAATGAAGTCTTTGGTTTTCATTCCTGTCTCCGGCAGCATCTTATACTGGAACCGGAAAGGTTCAATCCTGTCCTGATTGAACACATGGTACATCACTTCCAGACGTTCCAGACCATTCATGGAATGTGCCTGTGCCCCCAGCACTTTGAAATTGTTTAGAATATCTGCTTCGATCCGCTCCAGTCTCGGTCTTGCCACCTTCAGGCTCTCCGCTTCAATGCCAAACGTGATATATTTCGTCTTTACCAGACCATTGTTGCCTTTGGAAAGCTGGTTTTTCAGCATCGTCCGGTACTCTTCCCGGATGGCATTGAAGTCATCGTTCTGATCAGGAATGTCAATGCTCTTCTCAAATTCAGCCACATCTACCTGCTGATTGATAAAGGACAGCTGCACACTAATTGAAGAATCAAAGTAATTCAGAAAATCACAGTAATTTTCAAAAATCGTGGTTTTGTCCTCATTCAGAGCAAGCTGGTAGTTGATGTCATAAAACTGAATGGTTTTGGAGAAGAAATGCTTTGACACCTGGCAGATGCCATCCTGCAGCATCCGAAGATACGGGATACTCTGCTGTGCAGTAGTGGGGATATTTTTCTGTTTCTTACGCTCCCGCTCCTGCTTTTTCCTACGCTTTTCCTTTTCTCTTTCTTTGCGGCTGCTTTTGGTTCTTCTTTCCTGACGGTTTCTTTTTTCCGCTCTGGAAAGCTGTTCCTTTTGAGCCTCCTGCTTTGTCTTTTTTGCCATCCGGCATACCCTCCTTTTTTGTAAGGGCATCTATCTCCCTGTAAAAGTTCTCGGTTTTATACGGTCGTACCGCTGGATAAAGGAACTTCTGACGGATGATATTTGCCACTACTTTTTCAAAGGGGAGTCCGTCTTTTTCATACATCGCCATAAAGAAAAACGGCAGCATCACAGTCACCATAAGAATGGCAGAAATACTGGAACCGATGATATTTCTTGTCAGCAAATAAAACGGAATCCCCACAACTGCGGCAAGTGAAAAGAAAATCAACTGCCGCTTTGTCAGATTTAAAGCTACTTTTGTTTTGACCTTGGTAAGGTCTTTTGGTACTGGTACATACGCCATGGTATGCTCTCCTTCTTCGCCCTTAATGGGCATTGAATATTGATTTACTAAGCTTCCGGTCTTGAACAATGAAAATGCAAGAATTACGGTATATGCCGCCACTGAAAACATTGCTGCATGAAGGTCGTCTGAAATGGTCATGGCACTGACCAGGACTGCGTAGATTCCCACGCACACCATCATGAAGAATCCCTGAAATGCCAGGCGAACAAGCCTTTCAAATAGTTGTTTCCGATATTGCCCCATTCTTTATTCGTCATGGTGGCAAACGGAATCGGTGCTATGGAAGTATAAAGGTATATCTCGATCATCCTTCCATACAGAATGACCAGAATAATGATGGATAAAATCCTCATGGTAATGCTGATCAACAGCGTTTCCATGGATAACAGGAACAACTCCCCAATCTCCATATCCTCCAGTGCATCCACAATCCTTGTGATTGCTTCTGATGCATCTACCGCCGTATTTCCGGATATCACCCCGGCGGCATTGTTGACCACATGCTGACCAACATCAAAGACCGCATGGTGATATTGAACGTATTCGTTACCAGATAAATGGCTACATACGCTTTGAAAATCCAGAGAAAAATATTGAATGTCTCAAATTCATGGAAGTTGTTTTTCTGTGTCACCATCGTAATCAGTTCATAACACAGAACAAAGGTGATGATCAGTCCCGCAATGGGGACAATCACCGTCTGGGAAATATTCTGGATCAGGTTAAAAATACCTGCGTTCCACCCCTGCGGTGTCTGTCCCACCTGCCCGGCTATGGTTCCCACCTGTTCATTGACATACGAGAACGTACTGTCCAGACTGGATTTAATCAGCCCTATCAGAATATCCTTTATCGCTTCCGTAATTCTCTCAATGATGGTGTTCATCTACCACTCCTCTTAAGAGAATAACGTTGCCAGCTGTGGAATCAGGGTAGTTCCCAGCAGCATGATTCCTGCACCCGCCATGAGCTGTTTCATACCAAAATAGGTGTAAAACTCTGCTCGATGGCGGGCGGCGGCGTGTCAAGAAATTTATGGAATTTTTTTAGAACCGCCCCGGCGGGAACAGGTCAGGCCGTGACCTGTTCCACCTCCGGGATGGGTTTGAGATTAAAATGAATTTCAATAGAAATGTGTCGTGTCTTATCGCTGTCGATGTGTTCATGGACAACGATTTCTTTAATCAGACGGTTGAGGGTGGCAGCGTCCAGCTCCGTGATGTCGGCGTATTCCTGAATGGCGTCCACCCATTGCTTGGCGTCCACGGCAAGGCGGATTTCATCAGCCAGCTTCCTGCGCCCCTGTTCAACCGTTCCTTTAGTTCAGCCTGTTCCTTCTGCGTCTTATCCAGCATGAGATTGAAGTTTGCTTCGCTGATACGTCCGGCAACCATGTCCTCATAGAGCCGCAGCACCATTTTTTCCAGTACCTCAATCCGTTCCTCGTGCTTCGTCAGGGAACGCTCCAACGCTTCCCGCTGGCCTTTCTGCTCGGCTTCACAGGTGTTGGTAAGCCGTCCGGCAACAGCTTCCCCGTCCATCAGGGCGGCCTTCGCACATTCCCGGATTTGTTCAGCACAAGGCGGTAAAGGGTTTCGTACTCCACACGGTGCTGGGTACAGTGCTGTTTCCCATAGGCATTATAGGTCTTACAGGAATAAATCTGCTTCGGGTGCTTGTCGTTGGTGTAGCGGATAGTCAGTGATTTCCCACACTCGCCACATTTGAGAAGCCCCGCAAACAGGCTGATTTCCCCGGTCTGGCGGGAACGCTGCCGGGATTTCAGCTTGTCCTGCACGATGTCAAAGCTCTTGCGGTCAACAATCGGCTCATGCCGTTCCTCCACCACAATCCAGTCCTGCGGCTTTTTTTCCCCGATGGTGCCGATTTTGAAGCGGTAGTCCTTCTTCTGGGAAGCGATAGCCCCGGTATAGACGGGATTCATCAGGATGTCCTTGATTACCGAAAAATCCCACATATACCGCCCGTTTACCGGGTCTTTCTTTTCCCATTTAGTGCGGACATTGCGGAAGCCCCGTTCCCGGTTCCACCATGTAGGGCAAGGCACCTTCTGTTCTTCCAGCCTGCGCCGGATAAGTTCGGGCCGTGTCCTTCCAGCGCCCAGCGGAAGATTTGCCGGACAATGGGGGCGGTTTCCTCGTCCACCAGCAGATGGTTTTTGTCCTCCGGGTCTTTCTGATACCCGAAAGGGGCGATACAGCCGGTAAACTGGCCTTGCTGGGCTTTCAGAAGGTAAGAGGAATGTACCTTCTTGGAAATATCCTTGCTGTACATCTCGTTGAGGATGTTCTTGAACGGCGCAATGTCGTTATTCTCCCGCATGGTGTCGATACCGTCATTCATGGCGATATAGCGGACGCCGTGGCGGGGAAAGAAGTCCTCAATGAGTGTGCCGGTCTGCAAATAATTTCTGCCCAACCTCGATAAATCTTTCGTTATGACAAGGTTTATCTGCCTGCGCTCGATGGCTTTGAGCATCCGTTTCAGGTCGGGGCGCTCCATGTTCAGCCCCGTGTAGCCATCGTCCTGATAGACTGCCACAACCTCCCATCCCTGCTTTTCGCAGTATTTTTCCAGCATATCCCGCTGGTTGGCAATACTGGCGCTCTCCCCGTCAAGGTCATCGTCTTTGGAAAGCCTGCAATAGATGGCTGCCCGGAAGCTGCCTGCCAGTATTGCGTCCATGTCTGTATATTCATATCCGTTCATCATAACCGTTTACCCGCACAATCCAGACGGAACACGGTTCTTCTGAACCTCATCCTTATTATACTCTAAATCTTGTGTTTTCGCAAGATTTTCTTTGCTGGTATTCTGCCCATATTTTTGGGCAATCAGCTCACAAGAACGTCTGTGGCGTCCAGTTCGCCGTCAAAAACTGTGGTAACATGAATCTCTGTTTTCGTTTTTGCCATAGGCAGTTATCCTCCATAATAGAATAAGCCAGACAAGGAGAAGGTCGGCAACGAAGTCCGGCAACGGGCTTCAAAAAACCTGAAAACTATCTCTGTCTGGCAGTTTGGCTCTTATTTTTATTTTCTTTTATTTTTCTGTTGTTTTGGTTGCTGATAAGGGGAAAAGCCCGCAGTTACGGGGGGTTTCCCGGCAACGGCTCGGCAACGGGAGTGCAACAGGGTCGGCAACCGGCTGCATTTTTCAGAAGGGAAGCTCCATCTGTTCCGTGACTTCCTCAAATCCTTCCGGGATTTTTTCAGCTCCGTTGCTGATGTCCGTTGCTTTCGTTTCACGCTCCCAGCCTTTTGCCTGCCGTATTCCGGGAACACACGGGGGTTGGAAAAGTAATTCCAGCCCGTCACGCAATGGTTCATGATGTCGTTGACTTCCCGGATTTCCCATTGCTTCGGCTCGTCAAAGGGGTGGTTCAGGGCTTCCTTGAAAAGCTGCTTGGAACACACCATGCCGCCGGTATAGCGGTCAAGGTATGCCTGTATCATCCCGGCCTTGGTGTCCTCCGGCATGAAATCCCGCTGGTGTTCTTTGAGATAGCGCACCATTTCCGGGCTGAAAGACAGCTTAAAATCCCCGCTGCGGTAAACCGTCATGGCTTCTGCCCAGACCTGTGCAAGATAGGCTCTGGAAGCGGCTTCGTCCTCCAAAATGTGAACCTCGGCCTGTTCCGGGTACACCATGACCGGCAGGAAGCGCCGGTTGCCGGAACGGTCAAGGGGCAGGAAGTCAAGGGCATTGGAAGTGCCGCCGAACACACATTGCCGCAGCCTGTCCTCCGGGTGGGTTTCGTATGGGATTTTATAGACCTCCTTCTGTCGGCTTAAAAATGACTTGATTTCCTCAATGCTCTTGGCATTGGCGGTGGCAATCATCTCCGACATCTCGATAATCCAGTGGCCTTGCAGCTTGCGGTACACGTTATCATCATCCAGCTTCCGCAAATCATCGGAAAACCACTCGTCTTTTACTGCCAGCAGCCGGAAAAAGGTGGATTTCCCGGCTCCCTGACCGCCCACCAGACAGAGCATGACTTCAAATTTACAGCCGGGGCAAAATGCCCGGTGGATGGCTCCCAGCAGGAACAGCCGCAGGGCTTCATAGGTGTACTGGTCGGTGTCGGCTCCCAGAAAGTGGCGCAGGCAATAGCGGATACGCTCCTGCCCATCCCATGAAAGGCCGTTCAGGTAGTCCCGGACGGGGTGGTAGCCGTTTTCATTGGCAACAATCCCGATGGCGGCGGTAATCTTTTTCTCACTGGTAAGCCCATAGGTTTCTTCCAGATACAGGAGCAGATAGTTCATATCCGTGTCCGTGATGGCGGTGCCGATGCGGTGGTAGCCGATGGGCTTTACAATGTCCACTCGCTCGGTCAGCAGATTTTTTGCGATTGCCCCGGAAAGCAGCGGGTCATTCTGAAAGACGGTCAGGCAGTTGCGGATACTGTTGCGGACGCTGCCTTTCTCGGTGCTTTCCAGCATGGCCTTTACTTCCTCAATGCTCCGGGGCGGGGCTGCTTCTTGTATGGTCTGTTCTGCGGCCTGCCGTATCTTGGGCGGCAAGCTCTGCCATTCGTCTTTCAAGATTGCTCACTTCCTTTCCATAGTCAACGATAAGGACTGCCCGTTCCTCCATATCCGGGGAGAGCAGCACATCCAGCAGATATTCCACATGGGATTGCTTCTGCAAGGCTTCCACAAAAAGCGGGTGCCATGCTTCTTCCGGCATCTTAGGGCATAGTCCCGTTTCCAGCGGCGCAGAAGATGGTAATAATCGGACAGCACCCGGAAGCAGTAACGCTCCATGCGGCAAAACCGCTGTTCCGGGGTTTCCTGCCGGGGTTTGGGTTTTCTCCTGCCGGGTGGTTCCCTGTCCTCATAGGGGATGGAGAACTCCTGCGCCAGCATGAGGGCGGCTTCCTTCGGACTGACAGCTTCCAGACGGGAAACAAAGTCAATCACATCCCCGTCTGCCTGACAGCCGAAACAGTGAAAGCGCCGGTCAACCTTCATGCTGGGGTTTTTATCAGCATGGAAGGGGCAGACACACATCCCGTTTCGTCCCACCCGGATTCCAAAATGCTCCGCAGCCTGCCGGGTGGTAACAGACTGCTTGACAGCTTTAAATACATTCAAATAAATCCTCCTGAAAATAAGAAAAGCGCCTGTCATTCTCGAAAAAGAAAATAGCAAGCGCCTATTAAAGTTCCATATCCTGTTTTTTCTCTGTGCGGGGCTGCTTCCGTTTCTCGGCCTGTTCTTCCCGGATACGCTGCGTCCGGCCTTTGACTGCCTGCTGGATGGACGGTTTCTTTCCCGGCTCGGCGGTCTGGCGGTACTGTTCAGACGGAAGAACCTGATTGAGCCAGTGACGCACATCCCGGAGAATCTTCACATCCTCCTGTAATGCGGACAACCGTTCCTTATATCCGGCAACTTCTCCGGCAAGCTGTGTCTGTTCCTCATTCAGCTTTTTAATGCTGTACTTCTTCTCCTTCAAATGCACCTTGAAATAACGGATAGCGGCATTATAGCGTCCAGCTCGTCCCGATGGGCGGCGGCAAACTGTTCCCGTGGCTTCTTAAACCGGATGGCAGCATACTCCACATGAACCGGCTTATGGGCTTCAAAGTTGGCGATATGGGAAAGCAGGGTGTTGATTTCTTTCATACGCTGTTCTTTCGGCTTCATCTCTGCCCGGATGGAAACGGCCTGCCCGCTGACGGTATCCAGATAAGCGTCCAAACTCTGCACAGTGGACAGCTCCTTTTCCCGCAGATAGCGGATAGCTTCCATAACCTTGTTGAAATCGGCAACGCTGCCTGTAAGCTGGCCTTTGCTTGTCCAGCCTGTACGTTCCTCCCGGCGCAAATCCAGATATTTCCCCAGCAGCTCCGGCAGGGTGGGTTCCTTCGATTCCTGCAAGGCTTCCAGCAGGGCGGCTTTTTTCTCCTTCAGGTCTGCAATCCAGCCTTTCAGGTGGCGTACCATCTGCCGGATAGATTGCATAAGGGAATTGGCGGCTTTGATGTCCCGGTTCAAGTTGCCGATGTTGGTCTGTATCCCTCGTTTCTCCATCTGGCTGACTGCTGGCCCCATATGGACGGTGGGGATTTTATCAAGCCCCTGCCGTTCATAGGAACGAAGGTCAAGGCGCTCCGGGCGTCCGTTGGCTTCCAGATAGCGGTTAGCGGTAGCCGCCCAGCCCTGCCGCCAGATCTCTCCGTACTTCTGGTCGTTCCAGTCCACGGTATCCTCCTTGTGGCTTTTCCAGCTCCCGGACGGGAGCCGGATACGCTCGCCGTTCTCGTCAAGGTCATAAACCTTCCGGCTCTTGGGAAGCCATTTCCCGTTTTCGTCCATTGCCCGCATGGTCAGCAGGATGTGGGCGTGGGGATTCCCATTCCCTTTGTCGTGGATGGCAAAATCGGCAATCATGCCTTTAGAAACAAAAAACTCCCGGCAGTAGTCCCGGATAAGGTCGGCGTGCTGTTCCGGGGGGATTTCCCTCGGTATGGCAAGCACGATTCTCCGGGCAAGCTGGGAGTTCCATTGCTTCTCGATAGCTTCGGCGGCGTTCCACAAAGTATTGCGGTCTGCATACGCTGGTGGGGCGTGGGGCGGCAGCATGATTTCTGTATGGACAATCTCGCTTTTATGGGAATAGTATTTCTGCTTCTGGTCGTACTCGGAAAACAGCCGTTCCCCACTCTGGTAGGCGGCAGACGCAACGGCTGACTGGTGGTTGCTGCGCTGGATTATTTTTATATCATGGTGTGGACAGGGCATAGCGTTCCTCCTTCCTGTGGTTGATTTTGGGCAAAAGAAAAGCAGGAAACCGTTTCTGATTTCCTGCTTAGTGGTGTCGCTGGTAGGCGATTAGTATTCAGTTTTGAAGGTTCGGGTCAGGTTGGCTCGATGATGGAAAGCTGTCTAATAGCTTAAAAGTTTTTGTTCGCAAATTTACTTGTAATTCCAGTTTCTGTTTTATAAAATCCAAAAATCAGAAAAATAATTCCAACAACTACTCCTGCAAATACGGTAGTCTGTGTAGAAATATTAAGAAGAAGTAAGGATATACACAAAACGATTTCTACCAAACCTAATGTTTTGCCAATACCAATAAAAATATTAGGTGCTATGCTTTGTGCATAATCCCAATGCTCTTGTGACTTCCGAGATGTAGGCGTATTGTATCCGTTACCGGATGTCATATCTTTTACCGGGTGCTTCTTTAAGATATATCCTACAAAAACCATAACAAAGGGTATGATGAAATTCAAAGCAATCAATCCATACATAAAACCATCTCCTTAGATAGTGTTCGTCATTAGCTTTATTATACTACGGGCAGTCCTGTTTTGGAATAGATAAATTGTAAACTTGCTGGACGGAACAGCTTGCAGCGCAAGGTGTTCCCGGGCGGCAAGTCCACAAAGGGGTAGCTGGCGCAGCCAGCGCAGGGGAAGTGTAGCGTCCCCTGTGATGATTGGAAGCAGCCGCAACGGTGCTGAAAATCATCCGCTTTCCGCAGGAAGCCCCCGGCAGGGCGCAACGCACCGGCTTGACCGGTGTATAGTTGCGCCCTTACTCCGTAAGGGATTCCCCGGCTACCCGCCTTTCACGCTTTCTGCAACTATTTCCTTCATGCCACTTTGAGAAAATGCCTGTTTCAGAATGTCCATCACATCCTCGTCTGTCAGCACTTCCGGCCTTAAAAGGAAACTTTCCAGCATAGCTCCTCTGGTACAGAGCCGGTGCGTCCGTTCCTTCCGGGTAAGCTGCTTCACCTGGTGTTCCAGTATTTTTTCTTCATGCTGCGCCCGCCGCAGTCTGGCTTCGCCTTTGGCAATCTCCTGATTCAGCTTTTCCAGCTTCTCATTTATCATGGCAGCCCTCCTTTGGGAAGCAGCGTGTAAATGCGGTTTGGTTCTCCCACACCCCGGCGCACCCGCAGGATAAGCCCGATGTCCTCCAATTCTTTCAGGGAACGCTTCACAGTGACGGGGCTGCGGGAGAGGGCTGCCGCTAATTCCATGATAGGAAAACGGACAAACAAAATGCCGTTGCTATCCTCTATCCCTGCCGTAAGGGTGGTGTTCAGCAGACGGGCATACATGACTTTTGCTGTGCTGCTGATCGGCAGCCGAAGCATTGCGGCGGGTAGCGGCATACAAGGCGGCAGAACCGTGTCTGCGCTCATAAATTCAAATTCCATTTAACTGATTTTCTCCTTTCGCTTGGCTCGTTTTGACAGGTAATGGGGGCAGTCTATCACGACAGCCGGAAACTCTGCTTGCACTTATGCTGGCACTTCCGGCACAGGTCGTTGTAGGCCACACGCCCCCGGTCATTGAGGAAGAAGGAAAGCTCCAACTTCCGTTTCTTGCTCATTCTCGGCATAGTGCTCCTATCATAGAAAATCCGCCCATTTCAGCCGTAACAACGGGAACAGGCGGATAAAGATTTTTGGTGTCATGTTTCGGGGCGATTTTCAAGGAAAATACGGCCATAGAGCCGCTTTGAAATGCCCCATAGTATTACGGACGGGGCAGACTACACCCCGCCGATTTGTCGTGTTTGGGTAGCGTTTTGGTATCAGTTCTGCCGGGTTGTCCTGCTGTCGTTCCTGCCCCTGAATCTCACAGCGGCGTTTCGTTCCCGTTGGTACGCTCGCTGCGGTCAAGGTTCCTCCATTTCCTTGCCGCAGGTCGTTGCGCTACATCGCCGGGGAGCATATCCCATCAGGCCGGTCATTCGATTGGAAATAATCCATCGATGAACTGACTTAATCATAGCTCATTTTTGAACCCTTTCCCGTATGTCCATAAAATAGGAAAACCGCCCCAAAATCGAAAAATTCCACGATTTCGGAACGGTATATGGTATAATAAGGAATAACAGCGGCAGCCAGCCGCAGGAAGGAGCGATGTGTTTATGAAAACCCGCATTTCCGTACAGGAACGCCTGAAAGATTTACGGGTGGAACGGGGCTTGAATCTGGAAGAACTGGCACAGGAAACCGGCATTTCAAAATCAGCCCTCGGCAGTTATGAAAACGACAACGACGAATACAAGGAAATTAACCACGGCAGCCTGTTGAAGCTGGCAGACTTCTATCAGGTGTCGGTTGACTATCTGCTCGGCCTTACCAATAATCGGAGATATGA
>ENA-OQHY01000129-OQHY01000129.1-human-gut-metagenome-genome-assembly--contig:-NODE-129-length-42365-cov-8.421185_pt1 | contig 42365 bp, 46 predicted proteins | sample MGYA00242570_ERZ504733 | MGnify/ENA primary metagenome ERZ504733 (study PRJEB26092, sample SAMD00036219) | human gut metagenome | host: Homo sapiens | study: EMG produced TPA metagenomics assembly of... | reverse complement strand
CAAAGAAAGAAGAAGGACCGAAAGAAAAGAAATCGAAGAAAAAGAAACCTATGAGTAAGGTCACAAAGATTATTTTAGGATGTATCTTATTAGGTGTGGCAGCTTTAGGTGTATATTCATATAAGGTATTGGTTTATGATCCACAAAATATTGTTTCACCAGCACAACAGAAAACATATGATAAGTTAGTATCTTATGCGGATGAATATGGAGATAATATGATGTCGGATGCTGAAAAGCTAGAACTTATTGACTTGAATTCTGGGTATAAAAAGCTTTTAGATAAACAAAAAACGTCAATCAATGCATATTTTAAAGAACAAACAGGAAAGTCTTATACGGCTTTATTAAAGGAAGTAAAAGAACTTCAAAAGACAAAAGAAGAAGTGAAGCTTCCAGCCTACCAGCAAATTGTTGGATTATTAAATGGTTGGGATGCAAAGTCGGATGAAGAAAAGATGGCTGTTGCCGATATGCAGTCGGTGTATAGTTCTTTATCAAAGAGCTTGAAAAAGGAAGTGGATTCTTTATCGAAATCAAAAACGGGAAAAGATTTTATTGATTTATGTAAAGAACAAGCTGAATTAAAAACGGCAGCTCAAGAAAAGGCGCAACAAGAAGAGGAACAAAAGAAGTCTGAGAATGCTTCAAAAATCCAAGAATATCAAGCTAGTTTAAATAGTTTGCAGCAAGATTATGATACATATGCGCAATATGCGCAAAGTTTGGAATCGGAATTGGCGGATGCTAGTGATGAGGATCGTTCACAGATTCAGTCGCAAATTGATACAAACAATCAAATGTTGTATTCTTTGCAGCAACAGATCGCATATTATCAGCAACAAATTGCTGCTTTACAATCTTAGAAAAAAAGGCTATCCTTATGGGTAGTCGATATGCCGACTTAGCACAGTGGTAGTGCAACGCACTCGTAACGCGTAGGTCATTGGTTCAAATCCGATAGTCGGCACCATGATTTAAAATCAAGCTGGTTTATCCAGCTTCTTTTTTTGAAGGAGTATCTATGAGTTTAGATGAAAAAATGATATTGTTGGCGACATGCTTTCTTTTTTTACCTTATCAAATAGCCAGTGTTGGAATTGCATGCATATTGGTGCAGGCTTTTTGTCGCCATAAATTAGTGGATGCCATAAAAAATCAAACGGGAGCTATTTTTTTATATGGTTTTATTGGGTTGGAATTGATTGTTACGATTTTATATTCAAACTGGAATGGTTTTGGCAATACATGGCTATTTGTGTTGATTGGTTTATATGGAGCTTATTATCGAAAAAGCATCACAAAGAACACTTTTGAAAAGATGTGTGATCTAATTATTATTCTATCTATTTTTGCAGCTATTTATGGACTTTATCAATTTAATCAGATTTCAGTTGCGAATGGAAGAACCTTCTTAGAATTCCATATCTTTAATTCACCAAAGCGAAGAATTACATCGACATTTATGAATGCGAACATTTATGCGATGGTCATTGATTTTGTATGTGTCATGTGTATGTATCGTTTTGTGAAAAATGACAACATTCTTTGTAAGATTGGCTATGTTATTGTGGCATTCTTTAACTTCTTTGTGTTGTATCTAACGGGATCTAGAACAGCACTCTTACCTTTTATACTGATTTTTCCTATCTTTTTATATTGTGTTCGTTGGAAGAAATTATTTCTTACATCTATTGTATTGGAGTTGTGTGTATGTGGCTTGGTGTTTTTAAAACCAACGTTGATCCCTAGAATGAGTGATATGTCAACATTCGCATCTCGTATTAAGATTTGGAAAACGGCATTTATATGTATTTCAATGTATCCACTTTTCGGATGGGGACCACAGACATATAAAAAGTTTTATCCTTTGGTGCATGGTCATAAGGCACCGCATGCGCATAATATTTATATAGATTCTATTCTTTCTTATGGCGTAATCGGAACAATTCTTGTGTTATGTTACACTTTTGTATTGAATAAAGAAATCTTTACTTCCAATACAAGAAAAGAAAATCCAGCTTTATTTGGTATGATGATGTGTTTTATTGCGATTGTCTTGATTTATGGGTTGTTAGATTGCACGCTAAATATTGTTGCGACAGGAACATTATGTTTTATTATTTTAAATAGTGCTTGCATGTACAAAGAAAAATAAATACAATAAATTTAGAAGACAGACAGTAGAAGGAGTTTTATGAAATATATATCTCTTTTTGTCTGTTTTTTTTATTGGTCTTCAAACACTAAATGTGCCAGATTATGAAAGGTTGATTTCAAATATAGAATCAAAAGTAGAAATAGTTGATGAAAGTAAGGCTAGCTTTTTATCTTTGAAATGTAGAGATGTAACAAATGCGATTCAAAATGAAAAGGCGGATCTAATTTGTAGAATAGAGATTCAAAGTCAAAAAAAGGATAAACTTGAATCAAAATATATCCAGAAAAAAAACTATTATGAACTTAAAAAGCTAGAGTATGGTTTAGACTTAAATGCGATTCAAAAACAAGATTGTATGATTCAATCGTATTGGATAGATAAGGACTTAACGAAATGTTTCAATGAATATAAGTGTAGTCAAAATCAATATTTGAAAAGTAGAAAACAATGGAAAAAGAATAAGCATAAGCTTGATTTATATGAATCTTATTTAACTCGTTTAGACAATTGTCAAAAGTGTTTGTTTTCGCGCTTTTCGAGTTTGAGTCAATTCAATGATTTGGGAGAGTTTGATCAAGATGCAATGATTGCTGGAAATGATGCATTACCTGCATATGGCGGATATGAAATTTTAGAAAACAAGGGTATGTCTTGTTTAGTTGATGGAAATTATGCGATTGATACATATAGTTCTTTTTGGCAAAATCCGGTTGAAAATGGTACAATCAGTGCTAGATGCTGGTCATATCCAGATGGAAGTCTTCATTTGGGTTTGGATATCGCAAGTAGTATGTATAGTGATGTGTATGCCCTAGCCAATGGCATAGTATTGTATGCGCATGCACCTGTAGAATCTAATAATGGATATCTTGGAAATATGTGTGGATGGCCAAGTGGAGCTGGCAATTCGATTTGTATGGTGGTAGCTGTTCATGATAAGTTATATGCGGTTAGTTATGCGCACTTGTCTAATGAAATCTATGTAACAAGTGGCCAGCAAGTCAGTCAAAAAACAGTTATAGCGAAAAGTGGAAATAGTGGAAATTCAACAGGTCCTCATACACATATAGAGGTGTTTGAGTTAAAACAGGATTTGAATTCGACTGTAGAATATTTTAGAAACAGTGGTGCTGATTTTTCTTTTGGATGTGGCTTTAATGCGGCTGCAACATGCTCAGACTATGCATGTCGTATAGATCCTGAGATAGTTTTGGAGGGTTTATGAGTCAAGAAATGTATTTTTCGCGAATGAAGGAATTATTAAAAGATGAATATGATGCATATATGGAATCTTTGTCAAAACCTTTATATCGTGGTATGCGTATTAATTTAAAAAAGGCAGAAATCAATGAATTTGATCATTTAGAAAGTCCAAGCCAATTTTGTAAGGAAAGCTATTATGTAGATAAACCCTTGGGAAATCATCCTTACCATATTTGTGGATGTTTCTATCTACAAGAACCAAGTGCATCGAGTGCAGTCGAAATCTTGGATGTGCAAGAAGATGATTATGTATTGGATTTATGTGCAGCTCCTGGTGGAAAGAGTACGCAGATTGCTTCTCATTTAAAAAGTGGGTATTTAGTATCGAATGAAATTGATGCGAAAAGAGCACAAATTCTTTTATCCAATATAGAGCGTATGGGTGTTAAAAATGTAGCTGTAACCAATTCAAGTGTAGATAAGCTTGCGAAAGTATTTGATTGTTGTTTTGATAAGATATTAGTAGATGCTCCTTGTAGTGGTGAGGGTATGATTAAAAAGCATGATATTGCCTTGAATCATTGGAGTATTGAAAATATTGAGCTTTGTGCAGCTCGCCAAAAAGAAATCTTAGAATATGCGTATTCGATGTTGAAACCGGGTGGTACTTTGGTATATTCAACTTGTACATATGCTTTGGAAGAAGATGAAGATGTCGTTTTATCTTTCTTAGAAAAACATGAAGATATTCAACTTGTAGATCCTGAAGTTTTGTGGGGAAGAAAAGGATTTAAAGATTTAAATGTGCGTCGTATCTTTCCAATGGATGGTGGTGAAGGCCATTTCATTGCGAAATTCAAGAAACAATCCGGTATTGCAGGTAAACTTCCAGTTTTAAAATCTAAAAAAATAGATAAGATTACTGAGAAATTTTTGAAGGAACAATTGAATACATTACCAAACTATTACTATATAGATAATGATCGAGTCTATGGTATGGATGTTTGTTTTGTGGATTTTAAAAAAGTAAAAGTATTACGTCAAGGCGTATATTTAGGAGATGTTATTAAGAATCGTTTTGAGCCAAGTCATTCTTTTTATATGGTTGCAGATTTTGACTATAAAAGAAAAGTAGAAGTAACGCTAGAAGAGATGGATCTTTTTATGCATGGTGAAGTTTTACAAAAGGAATGTGAAAAAGGTTACGTTGCCGTATGTTACAAAGGACATCCGTTTGGCTTTGGCAAGAGTGATGGAAGGCAAATCAAAAACAAGATTCCTAAAGGACTTCGTTTATTGCCAAATTCACATGTGAATATAGACTAAAAATGCCAGGAAAATTTATTCCTGGCAATTTTTTGCGATTTCTTTTGCGATATTATAATAGTCTTCTAATTGATCATCACTTGGTGTGTAACATTGATTGATGACATCGTGACAAGATTCAATTCCAGATTGTTGCATCCTTGTATCGATTTCTTTTGCGACTTGGTTAAACCATCCGTATGCGGCAAAGGCCAATCCTTTTTTGTTTTTCAATTTACATGGACGAATGTGTTCAAGGAAAGCTGCAACACTTGGTGCCATGACATTGTTGTAGGTTCCAGATCCAATACATACGACTTTAGCATCCATGATTTCGCGCATGACAATGCTTGATTTTGTATCCGATAATTTATACACTTTTACATCCATACCAGCATCACTAAATCCTTCAGCTAAGCTTTCAGCAATCTGTTGTGTATGTTTCCATACAGATTCATATACAATAACGGCTTTGTTTTCTGTTTTTTGAGCTGCGATACCTTTATAAGTTTCAATGATATCACCAATATAGTCTTTCCAGATAATACCATGGGCAGGCATAATATATTCAATGTCTAAATTCATACCTAGAATAAGGTTTAATTTAGCTTGTACCGGCGTTGTATATGGTAGAACAATATTCGCAAAGTATTCTTTGGCTTGTTTTAAACAATAAGCTTTATCTAATCCTTCATCTGTTAAGTTAAAGTTTACAATGTGTTGTCCAAAGGCATCGTTTGAGAATACAGTTTTTAATTGTGGACAATATGTCAACATGTTATCTGGCCAATGGATCATTTGCATTTCAACAAAGACAAAATCATATTTTCCTGTGTTGATTGTATCGTTTGTTTTAACGACTTGATAAGGTACTTGATCAAAGTATTGTTCAATCATGTTTTTCTTTCCGGAAATAGATGCATAAACTTTCGCATTTGGATATTTGGCATATACTTTTTTGAATCCACCAGAATGATCCGGTTCTGTATGTTGAACAACGATATTGTCAATTTCTCTTCCTTGTAGTACGGATTCCACTCTTTCTAACAGTTCTTCTGTAAATTCTTCTTCTACTGTATCGAATAATGTAACTTCATCATCTACCACTAAATAGGCATTGTATGTACATCCTTCATCAATTGGATATAAATCACCATGGAAGTGGCGGTTGTTTAAGTCTCTTACTCCGACCCAGTATACGTTATCTATAATTTTTTTAGCTCTTTTCATTTTGATTCACCTCTTTCTTTATTTTAAAATTTTTTATGAGTTATGTCTATTCATTTGCACACTTTTACATTTTTTAAATAAAAAATATAAAAAGTAAACTAAAAAGTGTAAGTGTTTTCTTTTTCTTGAGAGTATAATAAAAGCTAGGAGGAATTGTCGATATGATTATTCAAAGTAAAAGAGTTTGGGTAGTAAATACTTGGTTGGCAGCCCAAATTGAAGTAGAAGAAGGAAAGATTGTAAATATCTATCCATATGGCCAAAAAGATGTGGATGAAGATTATGGAGATAAGAGAATTATTCCTGGATTTATTGATGTGCACACACATGGTGCTTATGGATTTGATACAAATGATGCGAATGAAGAAGGTCTTCGTAACTGGATGAAAAACATCGTTAAAGAAGGTGTTACAGGTATTCTTCCAACAACAATTACACAATCCGAAGAAGTTTTGACAAATGCGGTTAAAAATGTTGCAAAAGTGGTTGAAGAAGGGTATGAAGGTGCAGAAATTTTAGGTATTCACTTTGAAGGACCTTATTTGGACCAAGTATACAAGGGAGCTCAACCAGAGCAATATTGTGTAAAACCAGATGTAGAACAATTTAAACGTTATTTAGCTGCTTCTAATAATTTAATTAAAATTGTGACTATGGCTTGTGAACACGATGATAATTTTGAATTAACTAAATTCTTACGTGCAAATGGAATTGTATGTAGTCAAGGTCACTCAGGAGCTACTTTTGAACAGGCTCGTTTAGCTATTGCGAATGGGGCAAACTCAATGACTCACGTATTCAATGGTATGACTAAATTCCACCACCGTGAACCAGGACTTGTTGGTGCGGCTATGCGTTATAGAGATGTATATGGTGAAATTATTTGTGATGGTAACCATTCAACTTATGAAGCATTAAATGATTACTTTACAGCTAAAGGGCCAGATCACTGCATTATGATTACAGATTCATTAATGGTTAAGGGATTGCCAGTTGGTACAAAAGTATTATTTGGTGGTAACGAAATCGAATTATATCCAGATGGAAGTGCACACTTAACAGATACAAAGGGTCTTGCAGGAAGCACATTGCATGTCAATGATGGACTTCGCATTTTAGTAGAAAAGGCATTGGTTCCATGGCAAACAGCTATCAATGCATGTACATTGAACCCTGCTCGTATGTTAAATGTGGATGATCGTAAAGGATCGATTCAAACTGGAAAAGATGCAGACTTCGTTGTATTGAATGATGACTATTCTGTTGAAATGACTTACGTAAAAGGTCAAAAAGCATTTTAATAAACAAAAAGCACATTCACGGATGTGCTTTTATAATGTTTTCATGTTCTATAGTATCATCTAGTTTATTATCGGTGATGATCATGTCAAAATCATCAATATTGGCAATTTTTGACATATATTTTTTATTAAATTTTGTATGGTCTGCCATACAATTTTTTTGTTTGAAGAAGCAAGAATGGCTTTTTTGACAAGTGCATCACTCATGCTAGGGATAGATACACCATAGTCTAAATCGATTCCTAAAACAGAAATAAAAGCTTTATCAATATAATAATTTTGAAAGAATTGAATCGTACTTTCAGATAATGCTGCTTGTGTAATAGGATTATAGGTTCCTGGAGCCATAATGATTTTAGCTTTTGTATTACGATCAACGTATTGAAGAATCTTCCAAAAGTTAGTGAATATAGTGATCTTTTTATGATGGATTCTTTTAAAGAGTTCAAGGCAGGTTGTACCACAATCTAAATAGATGGAGTCTTTATCATGAATGAGTGTACTTGCGAATATCGCTATTTCTTTTTTATCGGATTGAGAAATGCCTTCTTTGATTTCAAAAGCCGGTTCTGTAGATATAGACTCGTTTAATGTAGCTCCTCCATAGCTTTTTGTGGCAAGGCTTGATTTTCAAGCATATCTAAATCTCTTCGAATCGTCATTAAGGAAACTGCGTATACTTTAGCTAATTCATTAACTTGTACTGTTTTATCTTTTTTTAATTTTTCATAGATTTCATATCTTCTTTGTGTTGTGTTCATAATTCTATTAAAGCACAAAAAAGAACATAAAGAAACATGTTTTATTGTGTTTATTTAAGATAATTTGTTTGATGTGAAATGGATGTTGAAACGGATTTTATCAAGTGTTAGGATACATATGAACTTAAGGAGGATTTATCATGGAATTGATTATTGATTCATCAAATATTGAACAAATTAAAGAATTAAACGATTTACTAACAATTACTGGGGTTACGACAAATCCTACAATTCTTACAAAATCAGGTAGAGAAGCCATGGATGTTGTAAAAGATTTATGTGAACTGTTGAGCGAAGATCAATTGTTGTTTATTCAAACTGTACAAACTTCTTTCGAGGGAATCATGGAAGAGGCTAAAATGATTTCTTCCATTCGTAATAAAAATATGTATGTGAAGATTCCTGTTACACATGAAGGATTAAGAGCTATCAAGGAATGTAAAAAATTAGGCATTCACACATTGGCTACAGCCATCTATACTGCAGATCAAGCATTTTTGGCAGCTATGAATGGAGCTGAATATTTAGCACCTTATACAAATCGTATGTGTAATTATGGGGATGGTGTACAAGATGTTAAAGACTTGATTGAAATGTTAAGAGTGAATCATATGCCGGCTAAAGTGATTGCTGCAAGCTTTAAAAATACATATCAAGTACATGAATTGATCAAGGCAGGTATTCAAGCTGTGACTGTTCCTTGTGATGTTTTATATCAAATGATTGATCATCCAGGAACAAAGATTGCGGTTGGTGAATTTAGTGTGAATTGGCAAAGAGCTTATAATCGTAACACATTCGAAAAGTAGAGAAAATCTACTTTTTTCTTTTTCAAAAAATATTAGCACTTAAGTGTTGACAGTGCCAAAAAGAGTGTTATACTATCATTAGCAATCATAAAGAGTGAGTGCTAAGTACAAGGAGGTGCTTATTTATGAATATCGAACAAATGTCAGAGCGTTTACAGAAAATTTTAATGGATGCGATCAATTTAGCGAAATCTAACCAACATCCTAGTGTGGATACAGTGGATATGTTGGAGACGATTTTTAAGGATGATGTATTGGATGGTTTATTTGAGCGTATTGGTTTAGATAAAGCGCGTGCTTTACAGATGGTTCAAAAAGAATCAAATCGTGTCGCAAAGAGCTCGACAAGTAATATAAATTTATCAAATGAAGTCCAAAAATCGTTTGAGGATGCACAAAACTGGGCAAGTCAACATGATGAGACTTATTTATCAGTGGCTAGTGTATTCTTAGCTTTATTATTCAATCGTTCTTATATTTCTAAAGAATTGGTTAGAACTTTTAATTTGAATAAGGATGCTTGTTTTAAAGCTGAACTAGAGCGTCGTAATGGAAAGAAATTTGATACGCCAAATTCGGAAGAAAATGTAGAAGCTTTAAAGAAATATGGTCGTGATCTAGTCCAGGATGTGCGTGATGGTAAGATTGATCCAATTATTGGTCGTGATGATGAGATTCGTCGTGTTATGCAGATTTTATCGCGTAAGACAAAGAATAATCCCGTTTTAATTGGTGAGCCAGGTGTTGGTAAAACAGCCGTTGTTGAAGGTATTGCTTGGCGTATTATGAAGGGTGATGTACCTGAGTCATTAAAAGAAAAGAGATTAATTGAATTAGATATGGGATCTTTGATTGCGGGTGCTAAATATCGTGGTGAATTTGAGGAGCGTTTAAAATCCATTTTGGATGAAGTGAAAAAATCGGATGGACAAATCATCTTATTTATTGATGAAATTCATAACTTAGTTGGTGCTGGTAAAACAGAAGGTAGCATGGATGCGGCTAACTTATTAAAGCCAATGTTAGCTCGTGGTGAACTTCATTGTATTGGTGCAACAACATTTAATGAATACCGTAAGTATATCGAAAAGGATGCAGCTTTAGAGCGTCGTTTCCAAAAAGTGCAAGTTGCACAACCAAGTGTTGAAGATACAATTAGTATTTTGCGTGGATTAAAAGATCGTTTTGAAAGCTATCATGGTGTGCGTATTTTGGATGAAGCTTTAATTGCGGCAGCCACAATGTCGGATCGTTATATTACAGATCGTTTCTTGCCAGATAAAGCGATTGATTTGGTAGATGAGGCTTGTGCTACATTAAAAGTTGAAATGGAAAGTATGCCTCAAGAATTGGATGAATTACAGCGTAAGATCTTGCAGCTTCAAATTGAAAAGACTTCCCTTCAAAAAGAAGAAGATAAAAGAGCGGTTGAGCGTCGAGAAGAAATTGAAGATGAATTGGCTTCTTTACAATCAAAACGTGATGAGATGCATTCTAAGTGGGAAGATGAAAAGCGTGGTTTGGCCAATGAAAAAGAAGATAAACAACGTTTGGAGAAGGCTCGTTTAGATTTGGAACAAGCTCGTAATGAAGCTCGTTATGAAGATGCAGCTAAACTTCAATATGGAACGATTCCAGAATTAGAGGCTCGTATTCAAAAAGAACAGGCAAGTCAAAAAGAGGATGCATTAATTCAAGAAACGGTAAATGAGGAATTGATTGCGAAAATCGTTTCTAGATGGACAGGCGTTGAAGTTACGCGTTTGGTTGCGAGTGAAAGAGAAAAATTGTTGAATTTGAAAGCAGAACTTGAAAAACGTGTAGTTGGTCAAGATGAAGCTCTCGAACTTGTAACGGATGCGATCTTGCGTTCAAAAGCACAGATTCAAGATGAAAATCGTCCAATTGGATCTTTCATGTTCTTAGGCCCTACAGGTGTTGGTAAAACAGAAGTTGCCAAAGCTTTGGCAGAACAGTTATTTGATGATGAAAGACACATCGTGCGTATTGATATGAGTGAGTATATGGAAAAACATAGTGTGGCACGTTTAATTGGTGCGCCTCCAGGATATGTGGGATATGATGAAGGTGGTCAATTGACCGAGGCAGTTCGTCGTAATCCATATAGTATTGTCTTGTTTGATGAAATTGAAAAGGCACATCCAGATGTATTTAATGTGCTACTTCAAATCTTGGATGATGGTCGTATTACAGATTCGAAAGGTGTTACTGTTGATTTTAAGAATACAATTATTATCTTAACGTCAAACTTAGGTAGTCAATATGCCTTTGAATCTGGCAATATCCATGAAAAATATATGGAAGAAGTAAAACGTCACTTTAAACCAGAATTCATTAATCGTATCGATGAAATTATTGTGTTTAATGCATTAAATGATTCAGCCTTTATTAAGATTGCCCATAAATTTGTTGGTTTACTACAAAAACGTTGGCAGATCGTGACATTACATTGAATGTAAGTGATGCCGTATACAATCAAATTGCCAAAATGGGTGTAGATCCTGTGTATGGGGCTCGTCCTATGAAGCGTTATATTCAAAGAAATCTTGAAACACAGATTGCGAAGGAAATGATTAAAACTGGCGCTATGCAAGGGGATGTAATCCATGTAGATTGTCAAGATGGCGAGTACACATTTGATATTCAAGGAAGATAGTGAATTATCTTCCTTTCTTTTTGGATTTCGAGGTATAATAGGGTCAGGAAGTGATAGTATGTCTTTAAAAGAATGGATTCAAGAAAGTAATAATATTGTATTTTTTGGTGGAGCTGGCGTGTCAACGGAAAGTAACATACCAGATTTTCGTAGTGATAATGGATTGTATAAAAAGAAATATCCTTATCCTGCTGAAATTATGTTGTCACATAGTTTTTATTTAAGTCATCCCAAAGAGTTTTTTGACTTTTATTTTAATCAGATGATTTATTCGGACGCAAAGCCGAATAAGGCGCATCTTGCTCTTTCAAAACTGGAACAGATGGGTAAATTAAAGGCTATCGTTACACAGAATATTGATGGTTTACATCAGATGGCGGGATCTAAACATGTTTATGAGCTTCATGGAAGTGTACTAAGAAATACGTGCACACATTGTCAAGCTAAGTATTCTTTAGAGGATATGATGAAGTATAGGGATAGTGATGGTATTCCTAGATGTCCTAAGTGTGGTGCCATTATTAAGCCAGATGTAGTCTTATATGAAGAAGGCTTAGATGAATATACTTTGTATTCAGCCATTCATGCGATTGAAAAGGCAGATCTTTTAATTGTAGGTGGAACAAGCTTGGTTGTATATCCTGCAGCAGGCTTGATTAATTATTTCCATGGTAAACATTTGGTGTTAATAAATAGAGACAGTACGAACATGGATTCAAAGGCGGATCTTGTGATTCATGATTCAATTGGAAAAGTTTTAGATGATTCACTATGTGAAGTTTATGTGAAATAAACACTAAACTTGAAATTTGAACACAAATCAACTAAAATTTTGTCATGTCAGAAAAAAACAAGAGATCTTTTATACGTGATGGATTATATAACATAAATCGAACAATGCAGCTTGATCCTGCAGCCCATTCTAAATGGGAAGTGTTTTGGCTATATCCGCACATCAAAGCGATTGGCCTGCATCGAATGGCCCATTGGTTTTGGGTGCACAATCATTACATTTATTGCCCGTTGGTAAGTAATCGAGCAAGACATTGGACGGGTATTGAAATTCATCCTGGTGCTGTGATTGGTCGAGGATTGATGATTGATCATGGTATGGGTGTTGTGATTGGTGAAACGGCAATTATTGGTGATGATTGTCAGCTTTATCATGGTGTTACACTAGGTGGAACAGGTAAGCAACATGTAAAAAGACATCCTACTTTAGAGGATGGTGTATATATTGGTTGTGGGGCCAAATGTTTAGGAAATATCACTTTAAAAAAGGGTTGTCGTATAGGGGCCAATGCGGTACTTTTAAAAGATGTACCTGAAGGTGCTACAGCCGTGGGTATTCCTGCAAGAATTATAGAGAAGAAATAGGTGGTTATATGTGGAAATATCGTTGTAAATCCCATTTAATAGCGATGAGTGTCGCTTTTGTGGTTGGCTTAGGCTTGAGTGCAGTTGTATTTTCAAGTGGAGTGGATTTAAATTCAGATATGTTTTCAAGTGCTTTAAGTCAAGCTCCAGGTGTAAATACAGAAGCATTGAATCAAGTTTTGACCTATTTACAAAATAATATGTGGATTTTATATCTTGGGGATGCCCTATTGATTTCGGGGATTATAAATATTATTTATATTGGTCAATATGTAACGGCTCGTTTCAATATAAGTCCATGGATCATAATGTTTTTAATATTTTTCTTACCAGAATATATGATTTATATTGGAACTCTACTTGTGATTCCTGCCTTTATTGTTTGTATTTATGGAATGTTGAGTTTACGCTCTAGTATTTCTAAAGAGCGTAGAGAATTTAATTTTTCAAATGATGATGAATTGGTTCGTATGTATAAGATCCATCATAATTTAGATGAGTCTTATAAAGAACTCGCAAAGACATGTCGTAAAAATGTTCGTAAATTAAATGGAATCTATGCCTTAGGTATTGTTGCCTTATTGGTGATTTTAATTTTGATCAATAACATGTTGCTTCTAGCTGTATTGTTGATGTTCTATTTATTTGCGTTTAATCTTGTTTTAAGATATCGTGCAGTATCTCTTCTTCCAATCACAAGGTTATTATATGAAGATTGTGATCCAGAAGCGTGTGCGAGTGCTATTATTTACTATTGTACAAATTCAAAAGGACATACGCGTTTAAAACAACATACATTACTTGCGCAATGCTTGATTTATTTAAATGATCCAGAATTAGCTCAAGATGTATTGATTTCATATCCTAGAAAGGATGCTGCAAGTTCTTTACAATATTGGTCATTGATGTCTTATATTGATTATATGTTAAAAGATGAAGATGGATTATCTCGTTGTAAAGAAGAAGCACAAAGTATTCGTCTACATTATGGACGTGCTGGTATCATGATTCAAAGTGAAGAAATGGCAGCTATTGAAAATAAGATTCATTTAATGGATGGAGATTTTAACACATGTAAGAAGTATTATTTACAAGGGCTTCAAAGGGCAAATTTTCCATTTCAACAAGTGGATTCATGTTACTATATCGCTTTAATTTCCTTTGTGGAAGAAGATTATAAATTAGCTCGTATGTATTTTGAAAAGGTTCTTGAGATTGGTAATCGTATGTATTTTGTTGAGAAAGCTAAAAACTATTTAGCTAAAATTGATAAGATTTATCCTGAACCAACCAATGATGTAGTAGAATAGTTGTAGTAAAAGAAAAATAAATCTCACAAAAGCCTGTGATATGGCCAAACATAAATGTGAACACAAAACTCAATCCGGTATTGATGAAAAACAGGATTGAGTTTTTATTTAGATTTACAGGAATATAGAAAAACCATTCCATAATGAATGAAGCGACAAATAGGATGGATAGCCATACGTGTAGATCTTTTAAAATTGTAATATTGTTATATGGAATTGAAGATGAAAGAATCATGCCAAGACAAATTAGGGCATGATTTTTTTTATTGTATTTCACATTCTGTTTTTCCCAGATTTTCTTTGAATAATAATAAAAGCCAAAAGCTGAACTAAGTGCCACAAAAATAAATAGATGGGGTGATTTAACTGATTTCCAATATAGGTTTGATTGTCGTAAAATACGTCGATCCAGAAAAAAGGAAGAATATTGAGTATAGTTTGGATTAAATAAACGTGAATATAAGTTAAAGATTTCATCATTGTTTCATTTTAGACAAAAAAGTGCGAAAAATCAAAAAAATAATGAAAGTTTTCTCGAAAAACCTCTTTTAAAAACGTTTAAGAATATGGAGGTGATGAAATGACCGAATGGATTGAACAAGATAAAAAGGATGAAAACCACTTGTATGTACATTTAAAAGATCCAAGTTTATTAGATTTATCCATCTTTGATCGAATGTCAAATGATGATTTTTGTCTTCCTTGTATGCTGACAAATGAAAAAAGTGCATCCATTGTTTATGCGACAGAAGGCTATATTCCTTTACATGATTTTTTAAGTCAATATGTGTTTGAAAATGAAGAAGGATATATTTTCTTGCATCAACTTTTTGAACAGGCTATCGCATCCAATCGAAATAAACCTGTTTTATTTGATCCAGATTATGTATTTGTTTCTGGCTTTGGCGATCGGTTTGCCTTTGTGGTTGTCCCTATTCAAATCTCGAATTGGATGTTTCAAAAAGATATGTCTGAAAAATGGGTTGAGTATATCGCAAAGACTATGCAAACGACAACCGCATTTGAAATTCCTGGCTTTTTATTGAAATTTTTAAAGAGTGCAGAATTCAGTTTGCCAAATCTTGTCTTAGGACTTGATAATATCCGAACGCTTTATTATCCAAAAAAATTCTCTTTTTTCAAACACAGGCGTATACAGACATTTAAAGTCAAAGAACCCATACAAGCTTTTCATAGAAATCATGCTGTTGAATCTAGTTCGGAAGATAAAACGCAACTCTTACAAGTTCAAGTTAACTTTTCTGCTTATTTAGTGATTGAACAAGATACATACGCTTTATCAAATGAAATTAATTTAGTGGGAAGAGCTATGATTTGTGATGTCAGACTTCAAGATATAAGTGTCTCTTTAAAACATGCCAAGATTGTTTGTGAAAATGACAGGTATTATATTCAAGATTTAAAGAGCACGAATAAAACGTATTTAAATGGAAAAGAAGTCAAGCGAAAGATGCGTTTAAAAAATGGAATGAAAGTACGATTTGGTGATGTTGAATGTGAATTTAAAGAAGGATAGATACAAGATTTTAGAGTCTTACAATTCAAATGTATATCGTGTTCAAGATGAGTTGAGTACTTGTATTTATATATTAAAAGTATGTCAAAACTATGAAACAAAGCGATATAAACATCAATTTAAAACAGAAATCGATGTGCTTTCAAAGTTGAATTCGTTTCTTGCGCCTAGTTTAGTCACGTGTTTTGAAGATGAGATGGCTCAATATTTTGTTGAAACATATATTCCAGGAATGAATGCGAAACAATTTATGAAACGATATAAAGGCTTTATTAAAAGGTATCGCTTGTTGTTGGATATTTTGATTGTTTTACAAGCTTTGCATGAAATTGGATATCTCTATATTGATTTGAAGTTAGAAAATATTATTTATTATCAGAATCGTTTTTATTTAATTGATTTTAATGCATGTATTGAGAATCATTCGCGTGTTGCGATTATGGCATCTAAATCCAATTGTGCACCCGAATTAATGAATCTTCATGAAAAGGATGTTCGCTGTGATATCTATGCACTTGGCTCTTTAGTACATGAGCTATTTGGATTTTGGATGATGCCCATTGTGTTTTTGTGCCATCAAAAACAAGAAAGAAGAATTTCTCATTTATCTACTTTTAAGACAATGATTGTTTTACATATGTTCATTCACATTTTGGTTGTACTTTCTTTATGTATTCTGTCTGTCTTCTTAATTTTAAAAAGTACAAGTCCAAAAAATGTGTTTGATGCCTACTATTATCATCATAATATTGCCTTGTTTGAAAAGGCCTATCATGAATCTGATCAAAAAGATCGTTTATATACATGGGTTTTAAATGGCTGGATCTTAGATGATGTATACCAAAATGAACAAGCATCCATATTTTTGATGAAGGAGGCGATTTCTACGAGTGATGCGACATTGATTCAATATGTATATGATCGTGTGTCTTTAAAAAAGGGATCAAACTGGAACTTCGTTATGATGTATTTAAAACCCAACGCAAATCGTGTGAATCGTTGTATGACTTTGGCAAATGAGGGCAACATGTTATTAAAAGATAAGCTTGATATATATAATCAGTGTCTACAAATCGCAATTCATGAAGAGTTTAAGATTTCATTAACGCCTGTGCGTACTTGGTTAGAGAGTGTGGATGAATCACAGCTATTGAAGTATACAAAAGAATTTGAAGATTTAGGATGTAATTACTTAGAATATTTACTTTTATTACGAAATAAGGAGGGTGAGATCATGGAAGTACCTGTGGTGTTTGTTGATCATTTAAAAAGTAATCGATGGAATGATATATATGCGTTTTGGAGGAGTTTATGATTTGGATGCAGGATGTAGCTTATACTGACTATATTTATTGGCAGGAAACAAATTCATTTATCAATGGTGTAGCTTCATCGAGTCAAAATATAGAATTGTTTTTTGACAAGAAAGTAGACCGGGATTCTAGTTTAGTTATTTATGATGGAAAACAAGTGGATCTAAGTCACGATCATATTTATATTGATGTTCAAAAAGAAGGTGTTACACAACTCGTTTATATATTAAAAGATGTGGATGGTTATGCTTTAGAACAAGGTGAAAAATCCATTCTTTTAGATACAACGATTCCAGATGTTGTAGTTAAGGTAAAGAATCATAATATTATGGATGTTTTGCCTTTAGAAAATAAAGAAACAATTCATGTTGAGATTCTTGAAGAAAACTTAAAAAGTGTAGAAGTGTATTTAGATGATGAAAAAATGGATTGTGAAGGCAAAGAATTTGATATAGATGTGACAAATCAAAATCATACATTACGCATTCTTTGTAGAGATGTTGCGGGCAATGAAGTAGAACGAAAAATTGATATATTACCAATCGTGTATCCTGAATGCGAGTTAAAGGACACGTTATATACAAAAGAGAATAAGATGGATCTCAAGTTTGATGGAATTTGTGAAATGCCATTTTATTTGAAGGTATATTGTGGACAAGATTTATGTTATTCTCTGGATTTAGAAAATCGAGATGCAATAACAGTTGATTTTACTTCAAATGGAACGTATACATTTGTTCTAGAACATAAGGAATATCCTCAAATTAAAAAAGCATTAGAAGGATCGATAGTATATTCAAACATAACTCCTATCATCACTTTACAGCCATCTAGCAAAGTTTCAAATGAAGATGTATTTGTAGGTTTAAATTGGTATGTTCCATATATAAAGAAAGCTTATGTAGATGTAGAACTTGATGGAATCAAAGATCGTCATCCGTTTAATGAAGAAATTTGTTTAAAGGCTGTAGAAAATAAAGATTTATTCTATAAAGTTTTTGCGTATGCCATGGATGCCTTTGGAAATGAAGTTTCGGATATGGTTATTGTACGTATTGATAAGCGGGCTCCATCAACAAGTTTGTATCTAAATAATGAACAGGTATTGGATAAAAAAATAATTAAGAAATTACCTGAATTTGAATTTTTGATTGATGACAATCGTGCAAATATGCGTATTGAATATTACATAAATGGTGTATTGATGGATATGGATATCGAAAAAGTATTCAATCGTATGATTAAAGATGATGTGTTAAAGGTTAAAACGTACACTTATGATGCATTATCAAATTTTGAAATAAAAGAATATGAATTTATGTTTAGTCCAGATAAGAAAATAGAAATGGTTTCCAAAAGTGAACAGATTCTACGTAGTGATGAAGTGGCAACATTTGAACGAATATGGAGTGTAAATGAAAAGAATGAATTGGTCTTAGAAAAAAATACAAAAGTACTTACTTCAAAATCGAAGCCGAAGATTCATTATGTGCGAAAAAAGAATAAAGTACAAATTTTTTCCAAAGATCAGATTGAATCTTGTTTTGTGAATGGAAAGAAGATTGCGATTCAAAAAGATGTGTTGGGACATGATTTTGTGGAAATATCGTTAAAAAAATCAAAAACGACCATTGAAGTCAAAGCTAAAAATGATTCGGGTATTACTACGATAAAGAAATCAGAAATTAAAAAACCAATCTTTAAAAAATCATTTTTACAGCAATTGTGGATTTGGATTCAGCGTGTCTTTAAATTATGATCAAGCTTTGGATATATACAAAGGATCATTGTGCGTGGTTTGATGTAGATTCCATTCATGAATATGACAGGTTTCAATTTGAGAGAAGAAATCAAGGTGTTTGTATCTTTTACAAACAAAATAAAAAAGTATTAAAATGCAATGAATCTTGTATCTTGGATCATACAACTTTCTTTCTTGATGAAAAACAAAGTACACAATGTCATTTTCCAATAGAGACTTCGATTCAAGTGGGAAGAAGTGGCTTGTGTAATATACAGTTGTTTAAAAGTGGAGTATCCAGGTTTCATTTTAAAATTGAAAAGGATGTATTAACAGACTTAGATAGTTTAAATGGTACATATGTGAACACTAAGCGTGTACATTCATATAAGTTAAACATGCAGGATGAAATCGTGATTGCGAATATTCGTATGATTTATTTTAAAAAGTATCTGCTTGTAGATATGGTGGATAATCCTTTTGAAAATAAGGATTTAAAACGAGAAGAACCCATGTTCTATCCATCCAATTTAAATGTGCAATTACCAACAATACAAAAGTGGGACATACAGATGCCACAAATTCATCGTGTAGTTTGTAAACAGAGTCTTTTTAGTGCCATTGGGCCATCGTGTATGATCGCAAGTTCTGGTTTTATTTCTTCGATTTTGATTGGGTATCTTCAAAAACAAAGCGTGGAAACACTATTCATGAGTATGATCAGCTCTTTAACAATGGCTGTAACATTTATGATTTATGGTTTATATAATCGAAACTATCAATATAAATTGAGCGTAAAAGAAAATCAGAAAAGTCTAGATATGTATGATGGATATTTAAAACGAATGTATGAAAAAGAGGGCTTGTTGAAGCATGATTTTGAAAAGAAGGTAAATCTATATATCAAAAAGTACGTGGATACTTTTAAACATGAAACGAAGGATATTGTTTATGTGGGGTGCACAAAATTAAAGTGGTGTGCTATTTCATATCGTGAAGTGTCTTATGAATATGCATTAAATGATTTAATTCAAAAAAGAGAGCGATTGATAGAATCTTTAAATTCCAAAGTACTACAACCTGTCTTCTTAAAAAAAGGGGAAGTATGTTGGATCAAAGGGAATATAGAAGAGAGCTTGATTTTGTTTGAGAACTATTTGTGGTATTCAAATTCGATGCGTAAGTGGTTGTGGCTGCAAGATTTTGATGAAATAAAAGATGTTTTATTGAATCCATTTTGTATTGTGAATGAAAAGTCGAATTCAGAATTCATAGTGGTTACTATGGATTTAAAATGTCAGCCGAAAGAGTATTATTGTTTGATCTATATAGGAAAGAAAGAACCATCCTTCCATTATGACTATTGTATTCAAAAATATATGTATTTCCAATATAAATAAAGATCAAAAAGATATCTTTTAAAATCACAGAATATGGATTTTTATCAAGAGTTGATTGCGAATGGACCCATTCGAAAAGAGCGCTATGTGATGAGGGTTCCTGTTGGAATGCGTGAATCCAATCAAATTGTGTATATGGATTTTCGTAAATATGGATCTCACGGATTGGTTGCGGGTATGACCGGATTTGGAAAAAGTGAATTTATAAGTTTTTTGTTGATGATGATGATTTGGCATAATGCTCCAAGTCAATTTCAATATATATTAATCGATTTTAAAGGAGGTGCTTTTGGACAGCCATTTTATGAATTTGCGCATTGTGCAGGAATTGTTACAAATCTGGATGCACAATCCATGGAACGCTTTTTTATGAGTATGAATTATGAACTGGAAAAAAGGCAACGCTTATTTTTAGCGGCAAAAGTAGCCGATATCAATGCCTATAATGAAACACACACACTCTCGCATTTATGGATATTTGTGGATGAGTTTGCACAATTAAAGACTCGTTTTCCGCAATTTATGTCACAGCTTCAAGAAATTGCACGTATTGGAAGATCTTTAGGGATACATTTAGTACTAAGTACACAAAAACCTTTGGGAATCATTGATGATCAAGTTATGTCAAATACAAGTTGGAAGGCGTGCTTTCATGTGAATAATGTACAGGATAGTCGGGAGATTTTACAAAACGAAAAGGCTTATACTTTAAAGAATCCAGGGGATATGGTTCTACAAACAAAAAATGAGAGTTTGGAATGTAAAAGTTTTTATCTACAAAAATATGTGGATGAAAAGTCGTGGCGTGAAATCAATGAGCGAAAAGAAGTTATCCAATCTAAGCAACATTTAAGTAAGCGTGTAATAGATGCATTAAAAGAAAAAATCAATGTGTTGAAAGAAGAAAAATCATGGGTATTGTTGCCAAAGAAAGTTTCAAAAGAGGACTTTGTAATTTTGGATTTACCATTTAAACAAAAACAGTGTGAGCTTGTTTTTGATCATTTACAGCTTATATATACAAAGAGTATGGATATTGTATATAGCTTAATAAATTACTTTAAGGATGAAACCATTTATGTATATGGAACTCATGTATTAAATGATTATGTGGATTTTAACTTTTTTAAATCTAGGTGTTTTCATCAGATTCTAAGTGGAGTTTGTATTGTTTTTGAAGATGAAAATCTTGATTTATCTTTATTGAATGAAAATGTGCGTGCATTTATTATTACGGAAAATGAGAACACTCGATTGAAATGGATACAAAGTAAGTATGTATTTGATGTGGATAGTTTGGATGATAAAAGAATATATTTTGACACCTACCAATTGCCTTCTTATCTAAACATGACATGTTATGAAAATACATATGTAGAGTGTATTTATAATCGAGTAAGTGAATCCAATTTAAAAAGAAGAGCGTGTAAGCTATTTTCTTATCGAAAAGAACGAAATTGTATTGGCTTTGAAAGTCAGAGTGATCGCCCTGTGTTTATTGATGAGAAAAGAAAGCTTTATATTTTATATATGCATGAAGAATATAAGTGTAAAGCTTATAAGCTATGTGAGAATCTTTCACATCTTAAAATTTGTTCAGACTTAGGTTCAAATAGTGATATTTATGTTATTTGTGTAGATTTTAAACAATTGACAAATGAAGTGTTTCAAAAAGCTTTATATCAGGCGCAAGTATTGTGGGTTGGCTATGGATTGAAGGAGTATGGATATACATTGAGGCGTAAACTTCCTTATGAAAGCTTTGATTGTGTATTTTTTAAAGATCAAAATGAAGGGATTGGAGTTTATGAATGAGATCGGCATATATCTTTCTTTTGATCGAAAGATGATTTTTGTTTCTGAGTCGTATCGAGTACAAGATTTTTTTGATGAGTTTTTAGAGTATGAAGTACGATATGTGTTTAATGTTACGGTAATGTGTTTTTTGGATTTGAATAAAACATTTAAAGAAAATCATATTGCGCATTGCGATATGTTGATTTATGGGAGGTAAATTTATTTATGAAAATTTCAGTGGATTATTCAGAAGTATATCAAGCAAGTGTCTATGTGAAAAACAAAGCGGATAGCTATAATGATCTAATTCAAAATTTATATAAAAGAGTGGAGCAGATGCAAAGCATTTGGCAGGGTGTAGATCATTTGGCGTTTCAAAATCAGTTAGAAGAATTTAGACCAAGCCTAAATGAAATGTATCAAGTGATTTTAGAATATAGTAATGTTCTAAAACAAACAGCTTCGGTTTATGAAAAGCTTCAACAAGATCGTGTTCAACAAGCTAAATTATTATTGTAGGAGGAATGGTTATGACACAAATTCAAATATCTAGTGAAGATGTAATGGCGTATTCAAAACAAGTCGATGCGTATGCCAATGAGATTCGTACAGTATTTAATGAAATTGAATCTAAGATGTATTATGTGGAATCGATTTGGCAGTCTCCTGCATCTAAATATTTTATGGAACAGTTTCAAACATTAAATCCTGCTATGATGTCGTATTTAGAAACATTAACGCGTTTTTCTACATATTTACATCAAACCGCAAATCTATATCAGGAAAACGAACAAAATTTGATGCATCATGGATGAGATACAATTTTATAAAGTATTATCAAGTGATTTAAGCTCTCTTTTGAATCAAACAAAAAATGCAGTATCGAGTGAAGAGTTTGTCTATGTAAATCAAAAGGTATCGCGAATTCAATATTTGATTCAGATACAAATACAGGAAATTTTAAATCATGAAAGCCGATAGTCTTTCTTGTAAGAATTTAAGTGCACAATATAATTTACTGGCATCAAGAAATATTGCGTTAAAGAATCCTGCATTAAAGGAAAGACAAAATCGTATCGCAAAAGAAATTATGGATATTTCGAATTATTTATCGAAAAGTGCTAATTTAATCGAGAATACCGAAAACAAACAATTGTTGTTTCAGCCTGGTAAACATAATTTTACTAAGTATGTAAACTTGAATTTAGTTTCGCAGCTGACTAAACAAAGTCGATATTCTTATGGTTCGATTTCATATACAGCTTCATTAAAGGAATGGAATAAAAACTATACGAGAGATTATTTTCATGTGGGGGCCAATGCGGCTATATTAGATGGAGAAATTAAATCGAGTATTAGTGCTCGGTTATGGAAAAATAAAAAATTTGATCCTCGTGTTGTATTACAAGGTGAGGCTAGTGTTGCCTTATTATCATCAACGGTGAATGCACGTATTGGTAATTCAAAAGTGTATGCGAGTGCTCGTGCAACAGGACAAGTCGGTGTGGCGTATGCGAATTGCAAGGCCGTATTTTCTAAAAAGGTGCAGTCGTTTGAGGCTGGTGTTGGTGTTGCAGCCTTAAGAGGAGAAACGCGTTGTGTTTTAAATATTCTTGGTGCAAAAGTAACTTTAACTGCACAAGGAAGTGTTGGAAGTGCTGAGGCAAACTTTCATATCATTTTTCAAATAGAGAGTGGGAAATTGGATCTAAACTTGGCTTTATTGCGGGGCTGGGCTTTAAAATCAATGTGAGCTATTAAAAGGAGGTTAAATGAAAGATTTATTACCAATTGGAAGTGTAGTGACTTTAAAAGAAGGAACTAAAAGATTAATGATTATTGGGCGTCTTCAACAAAATGTAAGGACAAAGAAAGTGTATGATTATGCAGGATGTTTATGGCCAGAAGGCTATATGGATAAGGATTCTTGTTACGTATTTGATCATGAAGATATTGATTGTCTTTACTATATTGGATTGCAGGATATAGAAGAGTTCAATTTTCGGTTTGAACTCGATGAAATGAGAAAAAAAACAAGCCAATAGACATTTGTCTATTGGCGTTTTATTAGTCTTTAGATTTCGCAAGATCCGGTCTAGAAACTAGATATTCTGGATTGTTTGCCTTTAAATTGTCGAATACATCTTGATCATGCACTTCAAAATTGTATTTCTTTAAGTAATATACAAGACAAGCTTTTTTGACATCATCATCACTGCTTAATGTTGTATAGACTTCATCTTTAATATCTTTGTATGTGTTCGTTACTAATACGGCAACGTAAGCATATGTTGTTCCACTACTTTCGTTTGTGAAAATTTCATCGATGACTCCAGCTTTTTTTGTCTTATATAACTTATTGATCATTCGAGTGGAAATATCTGTTTTCTTTGTTGTAATTAATGTTTCTTTTCCTGAATATGTGGCTGAATCTACCATATATTGTGAAGCTACTTCTTCAGGGTCTGTTCCATCTTTTAAAGCTTTCAATGCTTTTTTAGCTGTTGCCTTATTTTCACATTGAATGATACGAGCTTTACTTGGTTTATATGTGTTTTGAACATCTTTTTTAGCATCTGTGAAATATTTTTCTGTTAATTCACTTGCTTGTAAACTTGGAATCAAAACTTTATTCATATATTGTTTTGTGCTTGAATAACCAAGAGATTTAATTTGACTTTCAAAATCGGACATATTTCCTTTATAGTTGTCGATTTGTTCTTGGGCTTTTTCTTTCATTTCATCGGTTACTTTAACTTCTTGTTTATAGATTGCTTGCTTAACAAGTTCCATTGTAAGATCTGTACCTGTTGAAATTTTTAATAAATCATATTCATCGCCTTTTGTATATGTTGTATTGCCAATGGTCATGATGGCTTCATCTTTATCTTTAATTGTGGCAGTTGCTCCGGAACATGCACTCAACATCATGGCTGCACATACAAGTAGTATAGGTGTCTTTTTCATTATTGATCACCTCCATAAGTCGTTTTTACATAGTTGTCGAATTTTTTCTTAGTGTCTTTATCGTTGAATTTAATATCTAATTTTTTCGCGTATGAATCTAGAATTTTGTATGAAAGAGAAGAGTCACTGTTTAAGATCGCATATAATGCTTGGTTTGAAACTGTGTCATTTTTTGTGTTGAAGATTTTATTTGAATCTGTTTCTTTTACATAAACTCTATATAAGCTTGTGCCACTTGAATTTGTAACTGTAATCCAGTCGCTAGTTTCACCTTTTTTAAGATTAATGGCAGCTGTAACTACATCAGCAGGTACAGTAGAAGTTGAACTTGAGTCTGAGCTTGTTTCTGAGCTTGTTGAATCTGAATCTACATATCCTGCAAAACCTTTTTTGTTTGCGGTATTTGAATCTTCAGAGAATGCTTTTGCGACATCCGCAAAACTTTCTTTTTCTAAAGCTTTATCAATGTTATTTTTCTTTTTTGTTTCTGTTTCTGTTAAATTATCTGCATCACTTACTTCCATTTTAATGATAGAAACAGTTCTAGGGCTTTTTTCTTCCCAGGCTTTTTTTACTTCATCAAAATGTTTTGTGATATATTTTTTATTCATTTCTTTTTCTTTAACGCTTGTTATGCAATAGTCATTTAATTGTTCAAAGGATGAATATCCATATTTAGCTAGTTCTGAAGTTAAAGTGGATTCATAATCGTCACTTTGTTTTGATGCGTTTGATTTAATATTAGATTCCAATGTATTTGCCTGTTTTTTAATATCTTTTGTAGTTTCGATTGATTGATCGATGACGGCATTTTTATACATATTGTAGATTGTTGAACCATCATATGGTGCGGATTCGTCATATAAATCATTTGCGGTAATATCGTCTTTGTCGATTGAAGCAACAACTTGCTCATTATTTGATGATTTTGCGGATACATTGTCTTTATTTGTGTCATAAATAAAGTAGCCAATAAAACCAATAATAATTATGGCAATTAGGACGACAAACCAGTTATTTCGTAAAATATCAGTCATAATTAACCTCCTTGAGAATGTCTTTTCAATTATACGAGATATCTTTTTAAAATGCAATGAACCGCCGAGATGTATTAATTGAGATTTTAATAATTATTTGGTATTATATTGCAGTGAAAAGAGGTAGAATGTATGGCAGATTTGGTCATTAAGGATCTTCATGTATCCGTGGAGAATAAAGAAATTTTAAAAGGGTTGAGTTTAACTGTAAAATCAGGTGAGCGTCATGCCCTAATGGGACCTAATGGAAATGGTAAATCTACATTGCTTGCAGCCATTATGGGAAACCCAAAATATATAGTTACATCTGGTTCAATCACATTAGATGGCAAAGATGTACTACAAATGTCTGTAGATGAAAGAAGTAAAGCTGGACTTTTCTTAGGAATGCAATATCCAAGTGTTGTTTCTGGCGTTACAAACTCTGACTTTTTAAGAAGTGCAATGAATGCGCGTTTAGAAAAACCAATCTCATTATTTAAATTCATTAAGGAAATGGATAAGGCGATTGAGCAATTAGAAATGAAGAAAGACTTAGCTCACCGATTCTTAAATGATGGATTTAGTGGTGGAGAGAAGAAGCGTAATGAAATCGTTCAAATGATGATGTTAAAACCATCAATTGCCATGTTGGATGAAATTGATTCAGGACTTGATGTGGATGCATTGCGTATTGTTTCAGATGCCATCAATCAATGTCAAAAACAAACAGATCTTGGTTTATTGATCGTATCTCACTATGCACGTTTCTATGAATATTTACAACCAACACATGCTCACGTATTAATGGATGGACAAATTGTTGTATCTGGAGATGCAAGCCTTGTTGAAAAAGTAGACCAAGAAGGATATGAATGGATTGAAAAAGAGTACCACGTAACCGCAAATAAAGAAGAAGATAAACAACCTATTTCTTTAGGTTCTTGTGGAGCAAAAAAATATGCTTAATCGATTTGATGTTCATAATAGTGAAACTTTAAATATTCAAATTGATCGTCATGATCAAAAATCTTATTTGATTGAATTAAGCAAAGATTGCACAAAATTAGATTTAAGAGTGGAATGTTTAGAAAATTCTTTTTCAAAATTCTTTATTCTAAATCATGCTGAAAATGCATGTGAATTAAATATTAATATGGTACTTAAACAAGATGCCAATTGTCAGATGGGTGTCTTGGACTTAGAAAAAAGCCCGTTAAAATGGAATCATTATGTAGATTTAAAAGAGCCGGGTGCAGAATATGAAATTTTAAGTGTCAATTGTGTCAGGAACATATAGAAAAAGTGTGTGATATGGAAGTAAGACATAATGCACCGCATACAAATGGTCAAATGAAAAACTTTGCGGTTCTATTTGATCATGGTCAATACCAAATGGTTGCCAATGGCAATATCAAAAAAGGATGCTTTGATGCACAATCTCATCAGGCAACGCGTGTACTAACTTTAGGTCAAGGACACAAGACGAAAGTTATTCCATTATTATTAATTGATGAAAATGATGTAAAGGCAAGTCATGCCTTACAATTGGTCAGCCAGATGCAGATCAGTTATATTATTTACAGTCTCGTGGATTAAGTACAAAACAAGCTGTTGGCTTATTAAGTGTAGGTTACTTCTTACCTGTCATTGATTTAGTAGAAGATGAAGAATTAAAGAACAGTCTTCGTCAAGAAATGGAAAGTAAGGTTGGATTGTATGGACATCAGTAAAATTCGTAAAGATTTTCCAATTTTAACCCGTACAATGTCCAATAAACCTTTAGTATATTTCGATAATGGGGCAACTACATTAAAGCCCCAACCTGTCATTGATGCTGTTGTGAATTACTATACATACCTTGGTGCGAATGCTCATCGTGGTGATTATGAAATGAGTGCACAAGTTGATGCTGCTTTTGAAGGAGCTCGTGTTCGTACACAAAAATTTTTAAACGCAAAATATAAAGAGGAAATCGTTTTTACTTCTGGGTCAAGTGAAGGGTTGAACTTAGTTGCGATGATGGTTACTCAGCAACTTTTAAATGAAGGTGATGTCATTTTAAGTGATGAAAGTGAACATGCTTCAAGCATCTTACCTTGGATGCAAGCGGGAAAGAAAAAGGGAACAAAAATTGATTATATACCTTTAGATGAAGAGGGTAAGATTACCGTTGAAAACTTTAAACGTGTTTTAACAGACAAGGTAAAAGTCGTAGCGATTGCGATGGTATCTAACGTTTTAGGTTTTGTAGCTCCAGTTAAAGAAATTGCCAAAATCTGTCATGAAAGAGGCATTCTATTGGTGATTGATGGAGCACAGAGTACACCACATTTAAATATTGATGTACAAGATCTAGATTGTGATTTTTATGCCTTTAGTGCACACAAAATGTGTGGTCCAACAGGCGTAGGGGCTTTATATGGTAAGAAAAAATGGTTGGACCAATTAGAACCGATTTTCTATGGTGGAGAAAGTAATGCTCGATTCGATAAGTCTTGTTCATTGACTTTAAAAGAAACTCCATTGAAGTTTGAATCGGGAACGCAGCCAATTGAGGGTGTTATTGGTATGGCGGCTGCCATGGATTATTTGGATTCAATTGGTAAAGAGAACATTCATGCGCATGAAGTTGAATTAAAAGAATATTTTTTAGAAAAAGCTAAAGCTTTAGGAAATATTGTTGTATATAACGAGAATGCGAGAAGTGGTATTGTGACATTTAATGTGAAGGACAAAGATCAAATGATTTTTGCGCAAGATGTTGCAAGCTATTTAAATACGTTTGGCATTGCCGTTCGTTCGGGACAGCATTGTGCTAAATTACTTCCGGATGTATTAAAAACACCGGGGACTTGTCGTGCAAGTTTCTATTTGTACAACACAAAAGAAGAAGTCGATCAATTGATTGATGCTTTAAAGAATGCAACAGTAGAAAACTGTGTCAGCATTTTCTTTTAGGAAGGAAGCTTAATTATGTCAAATATTGATCCTATGTTGATGCGCCAAATTATTATGGATCATTATGACTATCCTCGTAATAAAGAATTGACAGATAATAAAGGTTATATGTCACGTCATATGGCGAGTGATTCTTGTATTGATGATATTACGGTGCAGACAAAAATTTCCGATGGGAAAATTGATGATATTCGTTTTGATGGTGTTGCCTGTACGATTTCTACAGCTTCAACTTCAATTATGTCTGAATTATTAAAAGGAAAGACAACTCAAGAAGCAAAAGAAATTATGGATAACTATTTCAAAATGATTGATCAAAAAGAATATGATGAAGATGTTTTGGATGAGGCAATTGCGTTTCAAAATGTTGGTAAACAAGCAAACCGTATCAATTGTGCCACAATTGGTTGGAAGGCTATGCGTGAAATGATTAAGGAAAGTGAGGATGAAAAAGATGAGCAATGAAAAAGATATCGCACTTTCTAGTGAATATGAATATGGTTTTCATGATGAAGATGTAAGTGTATATAAAACACAAAAAGGTTTGAATGAAGAAACGGTACGTACGATTTCTAAAATCAAAAAGGAACCGGAATGGATGTTACAATTGCGATTGGATGCATATCATTCTTTTGTGGAGCAACAAAATCCAAATTGGGGACCGGATTTAAGTGAAATTGATTTTGATGATTACACTTACTATATTAAACCGAGTGATAAACAAGAAAAATCTTGGGATGAAGTGCCAGATACCATTCGTAATACATTTGATAAATTAGGAATTCCAGAAGCAGAACAAAAGTTTTTAGCAGGAGTTTCTACACAATATGAGAGTGAAGTTGTTTACCACAACATGTTAGAAGAGGTGGAAGAAAAGGGTGTTATCTTCTTAGATACAGATTCGGCTTTAAGAACATGTCCAGATTTATTAAAGAAATACTTTGGTAAATTAGTGCCTTATACAGACAATAAATATGCAGCTCTAAATACAGCTGTATGGTCTGGTGGATCTTTCATTTATGTACCAAAGGGTGTGAAGTTAGAAAAACCTCTACAATCTTATTTTCGTATCAACTCAATGTCAATGGGGCAATTTGAAAGAACATTGATTATTGTCGATGAAGGTGCAGATGTGCATTATGTAGAAGGATGTACGGCACCAACGTATTCAAAAGATTCTTTACATGCGGCAGTTGTAGAAATCTATGTACACAAGAATGCGAAGTGTCGTTATTCAACTGTACAAAACTGGTCTAGCAACATCTTAAACTTAGTTACAAAACGTGCAAAAGTATTTGAAAATGGACACATGGAATGGATTGATGGAAACGTTGGTTCACATGTGAATATGAAATATCCAGCTTGTATTTTGGCTGAACCATACGCAAAGGGAACAACCATTTCAATTGCGGTAGCGGGTGAAAATCAAATTCAGGACGCGGGTAGTAAAATGATTCATTTGGCCCCACACACTTCAAGTACAATCATTTCAAAATCGATTGCACGAAATGGTGGGGAAGTCAATTATCGTGGTTGGGTAACACATTCAAAAAATGCAGCCTATGCCAAGAGTAAAGTAGAATGTGATACATTGATTTTGGATAAGAAATCTCGTAGTGACACAGTTCCAATGAATGTATCTTATAATGATACGTCGCAAATTGAGCATGAGGCTACCGTTTCAAATATTAGTGAAGAACAATTGTTCTATTTAATGTCTCGTGGTTTGACTCGTTCACAAGCTACAGAAATGATCGTAATGGGATTCTTGGAACCATTTACACGTGAACTTCCAATGGAATATGCGGTTGAGTTGAATCAAATGTTGAAGTTGGATATGAGTGACAGCATTGGATAAGCGTAAAGAATGTATTCAAAGGCGTAGTTTAGTATCAAACGCAGAAAGACTTTTAAAAGAAAAGGCAATCACAAATTGTGTTTTGCCTTTTTTTAAAAGGAAAAATTGGAACCTATATCCCGATTCGCAATGAAGTGGATGTATATTCAAATTTTAAAGAGGAATTTGATCTTTATATTCCAAAGATGTTAGATGATACTACGATTGCCTTTTACTCAGACAAAGAAGGAAAAATAAATGGCCCTTTTTCTACGATTGAACCTATTGGAATTTGTGAAGAAAAAGATTTAAATGTGATTCTAGTTCCTGTTGTAGGCTTTTTTGATACATATCGTCTTGGGTATGGAAAAGGCTATTATGATAGGTATTTGAAAGATAGTTCAGCATTGAAGATCGGGATTGCTTTTGATGTGCAAGAAATAAAGTTTGATGTAAAACCAACGGATGTTAAGTTAGATATGATTATTACAGAATCGAGGATATTACGATGAAAATATTATTTTATGGGGATAGCAATACTTGGGGCTATGATGCCAAGGATGCTTCAAGACAAAAGAATCGTTTTACACAATTGATTAAAGAAAGATTTGATGAACATGAAATCATTGAGGAAGGTTTATGTGGAAGGACTTTGTGTTTAGATGATCCGTATGATGAAGATCGCAATGGAACTAAAATGATTTCGATGGTTTTAAAGACACATGCTCCCATTGATGTTGTGTTCATTATGTTGGGTACAAATGATGCGAAGCGTCAATTTTCAACAAATTCCATTTCATTAGAGAAGGGAATCCGTACCTTATTATATAAGGCTTTGAATCCGGAAATTTATCGGGATGGATCAAAAGTACCTCAATTTTTGTGGTTTGTCCACCAAAAATGAATAGAGATGGATTGAATAATGAAAGAACGAAAGAAAATTTTGGGGATGCTGGTTTTGAAATATTAAATAACACAAAGCCTTATTTAGAAAAAGGATGTCGTGACTTTGATGTAGAAGTGATTGATACGCATGCGATTGCTGGAAGTATAGATGGTATCCACATGGATGAAAGTGGTCATAAACAAGTTGCGGATGTGTTAATATCTGTGATTCAAGAATTATAGGAAAGGAAGATACTTAATGAGTGCTTATACAAATGGTTTAGTGTTCTGGAAGCATTTTGAAAAGAAGCAAGATGCGATTTTTAATTATTTAAAATCAGAACAATATGAAGAATTAAACGATATTATCCAGGAATTGGATGAAGAAGTGATGGAAATGAGTGGTGCCCATTTCTTTGTCGAAAATTTTTATGATTCTTTTGAGATGACCTTTGATACAGGTCCTAATAAGACGACACAATATCTATGTCAGATGCTTTGTGATATTGCACCAAAATCTGTAAAACAAAATTGGATCATGAATGCTTGTTTACCTGCAATGTCGCAAAAGGCGATTCAGGCTATGGTTCAAATCAAAAATGAAGAGTATACTTTAGCTGATTTCCATGTTTTCTATCAATCGAAAATGATATGTTGGATTGTAAAGTATATTGTCCTGGGTTTAATTTAATTGGAAATCCTGAAAATAAAAAAGAAATGAGTATGTATTTATTAGAGCTTGCGATTGGCCAGCTTGCCTATGAAGCATATATTTGTCGTGTTGACTTTATAGATACGCCAGATTCAAATATGAAATTCTGTCAAATGATGGATTTTTATGAAGTAATCATGGCACTTGTTGAAAAAAATCATTGGAAAGAATATGATAAGCCAATCGATATTTATTCGGTTTATCAGCCAATTCAAGATTTTGCGCATGATGCTCTAAGAAAAGATATGAAATTGATTTTTACAACACATCCTTTGTTGGTGGAACAAACGATTGAGGATAAGGAAGAAGTTTTGGCAGATTTAAGCAGTAAGGATGGTGAATTTGGATATGTGTATTATTCAAATCCTTTCCATAATAAGGAGGATGCTTTATATCGTCAAAAGTTATCAAAAGAATTGGATGAGGCAATTTCTAAAGTCCATGCAGGAAAAGTGGTTGGAGGAGCTATTGGTAAAAGTTTTTCCTATATTGATTGGATCGTGTATGATAAAGCCTTGTTTATGAAGGTTTTCAACCAATTAAAAAAACAGCTCGATGCAAGTGTCGAACTGTATTATCAAAAATTTTAATGACTTTGAATATCAGCGCAGGCATTGAGCAGGCGCTGTCTTTTCATTCCTACAAGAGGTTTTTCTGGATTTTCTAAAAATCGAGCTAATACGTCTGCATCTTTTAAGGCTTCACATAATGGGGAGTCAAAAGATTCTTTTTTTGAATGTTGACGAATCGCATATGTGATATCATCAATTTCAGTTGTTTTAAATAAACCACATTCTTTTAAATATTTATATGCATGAAGACTAGATAACTTTGCGTGTTGTGAATGGGGACAATTATCAACAAATTGAGCATAATCATGGAAAAGAGCAGCCACTTTAGCACGTTCTAGATTTGTGCCTCTTGCCATAGCTATGAATGTAATCGAAAGGTCCACACTTGCGTATGTGTGAGTGCTGCAATTTTTAGATCTTCATTATAAATTTTAGCATATTGACCATATACATATTCTTTAACTTTTTCATATCGCTCTAACATAATAATCCCTCTCTTTCATGAAAAAAGCGCACGATGTGCGCTTGATTCGAACAAATTTCTACGCAGCTGTATCTACAACTGTGACATTGTTAGCTTGTTGACCACGATCGCTTTCAACAACGTCATAAGTAACAGTTTGTCCTTCTTCTAAAGTTTTAAATCCTTCAGAATTAATTGATGAATAGTGTACGAATACATCTTTTCCATCTTCGCTGGTAATGAATCCATAACCCTTTTCAGCGTTAAACCATTTTACTTTACCTGTGCTCATGCCTATACCTCCTGGACTAAGCCAATATCCTTTGACCGTTAAAATCGAAAGTACTTGCATACAATAGCATTTATCACAATCAGAATATGAGTCTAATCCTTAACTGCTTTCATTTTAGCATTTTCTAACAATAATGTCATTCAAAAATAACATTTTTGTATAGTTATTGTGTCATATTTTGTTTATAATGATTATATAAAAAGGAGGGCATGTGTTTTATGCTTATTCAAGATGATGCTTTGCGTAGTGTTATTGCGCGTACATTACGTGTTAAAGAAGAAGAACTAACCGAAGATTTGATGAAAGAATTGATTCACTTAGAAGTACAGGATCATGAAATAGCAACTCTAGAAGGTTTGCAGTATGCAGAGAATTTAGAGACTTTAAATGCAAGTAACAACAAGTTACAGACATTGGATCCCATTCGTGATTTACATAATTTAGTTTGTCTAGATGTTTCACGAAATCAATTAAGAGACTTGCAGGCTTTACATGGCTTTCGACAACTTAAAAAATTAAATGTATCAAGAAATAACTTATATACAATGGATATTTCAAGTGTTGCAGCCATGATTGATTTGGAAGTATTGAATCTTTCAAAGGCTAAAGTAGATAGTTTGATTTATTTGGAACATTGTAAAAAGCTAGAAGAAGTTCATATCAACACAGAAAATGGTCCATTTAGCTATGCAATCTTAGGTGTACTTAAAAAATTAAAAAAATTAGATATGGGTGGTATGCGATTATTCAATATTGAAGATTTAACATATCTTTCGAATGTTGAAGAATTGGATTTAAATACAAACTTAATGTCTGATCTAAGTCCATTATTATCGATGAAGAACTTAAAGAAATTAAATGTTTCAAACTGTCCATATTTAAAGGATTATTCTGTATTAAAGGAATTTTCTAACCTAAAATCATTGAATATTTCTTATAATGAACCTGATCACTTTATGTTCTTAAAGGAATTAAATCATTTAGAATCGTTATCTATGGAACAAACTGGATTCAAAGATATGTCATTATTAAATAGTTTAGGTGACTTAAAAGAGTTAAATGTGTCTAAGAATCGTTTAAAGAATTTAGAAAAGTTCACAAATGTAGAACATCTAGAAATCTTAGATGCGAAGTTCTGTCAATTAACGGAAATTCATTTTCTAAAGAATGCGCATCAATTGAAACATTTAAATTTATTCACAAACCGTATCAAGGATATTCGTATTTTAAAGGATGCCAAAGAAATGGTATATTTGAATGTGGGCCGCAATGATATTAAGGATATTACTTGTTTAAAAGATATGAAACAATTGGAAATCATTTCTTTAGAAAATAATAATGTTAAGGATTTAAGACCATTATCCGAACTTACGAATCTTTGCGATGTGGATTTATATAATAATGTCATTGAGGATTTAACGCCGTTAGAAAATCTAGAGTTTATTTCTTATTTACGATTGGATCACAATGCCATTACGGATTTAACTCCATTATCAAAACTTAAATATTTGCGTTCTTTAACTTTGAAGGCAAATTATATTACAGATGTAACTCCATTAAAAGATTTAGAATTATTAGAAGCACTACGTCTAGATGATAATCCTATTCAAGATACAAGTGTATTAGAAAGTATGGAGTTCTACGAAAAATTTACGAACTAAGAAAAATGTGTTTTATATAAAGTATAAATAACGTATTAAAACATATTTATATCTTATTTATATCTCAAAAAAATTAAAAGCTAGATTTTCTCTAGCTTTTTTCTTGATGGGGAGTATTCATCTTATCTTATGTTAGTGTATTGGTTGTATTCATAATTGCACTGGATGTTGGCGGTATCAAGGTTTTATTAATATACTTGATTAAAAAGAAAAAGCTATCCGAAATCGAATAGCTTTCCCATATTTGCGGCACCCACAAATGTGTTACCGAAATAAATACCTGCAGTGCCTGATACAATGTATCATCACTGAAATTCATTTTTATAATAACATGAATTTCTTTAAAATCAAGTGATTTACAAGGCAATGTTGGTTATAGCTTTTACGATTTCAGTGTCAATTCTATCCATTGTTTCATTAGATAACTGTATTTTTCCAATTGGATCTAATGCATTAATCGATTTCTTAATTCTATATTTATTAATTGTTGTTATAGACAAAATCTTTGCATATGAATCTTTGTCTTTTCTGTTGTAGAAATTAGTTATATTTTGGAGCATATTCAAGGCTTTGTTGATAACACCTGCAATTTCATTAGTCGTATAATGAATTGTACCATCAGAAGCAGCCTTCTTCGGTTTGATTATCATACAATAATGTTCAATCAAAGAATCGTGAAACGTGACCGATTGCCTTCATGATATTTAAAAGTTCCGTTTTCATCCATTAATAAATCTTCTATTATTGCAGAAAAAGCTACTGAGATAAACTCAGTAGCTTTCAATAGATCGGCGCTAAGGCCATAATGTGAATCTAATCGGCGCTAAGGCCATAATTCAATTATATCTTAATTGAAAAGTACTGAATTGTAAATTCAAAAAAATTGTAACTATTGTCATTGATTCTTTTGATTGGATCCAGATGATTCATGGGGTTAACAATCTTAGATTTATCTATCGTTGTAATTTGATAAATATTGGCATAAGAAGATTTTTTGATGTTCTTATATTTATTCTCAAGGTCATCAAAGTATTTGATGTTATCAAAATATGCCTTAAGATCTCTACCAATCTGATTAAGCTCATCTAGTGTAGTTGTATCATCTTTTTGTATTCCTTCAGCTTGGATCTTAGTCTTCAACAGAAGATCATAGTAATAATTCTTTTCCCTTAGTAACTCAAGAAAAACGCTGTCGCTGATACAACTTCCAATAGACATCAAGTGGTTTCCTGATTTTGAAGTTAATGGAACTACTGTTAGTGTTCCTATATAGGGCTGGTCTCTTTTTGTGATAACTATTGCATAATGTATCCCTTTAATTTCATATCCAGTTTGTGGCTCAAATTTTACTTGTATAATTTGCCCACGTCTGTAGTATTTAAATTTTTTTCCTTCACTCATTTGGCTGTTTCCTTTCTATGCTTATTCTTAAGTTTTTGAAAACTTATAATTTTAATCAAAAGCAAGATATAATTACATACCTAAATAACTTATTATCTTTCTTAACTCTTTCTATTCCTGAATTGGTAGATCAGGTAAGTTAGCTCTCTCATCTTCTTCAACATTCTCTTTTTTAAAGCCACGATTGAAAAATAAGAATATAGAAATAAACGATAAAATACATTGCGCTGTTGAACAATAAAATCTTTCTGGAACAAATATAATCGCTACAAAATATAAGATGCACGAAATTAAAGTGACAATCCAGTTCTTCGATATCGCACCAACTCCAGTTAAAAAGAAATTGATTACCATACAAATTGTAAAAGGCAATAAATATCTTAATGCCAACATTGCACCTACTACGTTTTTTGTTGACAATAAGCGAAATGTCATATAAAGTAAAAATGTAAATTGTTCGAGGAGAACAGAATAAACAGTACGCTTAGATTTGAGCGTACTGTTTTTCTATGCTCAACTCATTTATCATTTTTGCATATTTCTTTTTATTTCGATTCTTTCTTAACTTGTGCGTTGCTGGATTATAGTACCTAACGAGTATCTCTAAGCTATTACAATGCATTACACGATTCCTGATAGCTACTAATGTGAATACCTTGTCTATAAAGTCGTTAATATTTTTAACTCCAAAATTCATACCTAGACTTTTTAAAGTCTTTTAATAATTGTTTTTGCAATCCTTGATCCAAACCTGAAAATATTGTTAATGAAACCCCTAAGCTCATTCTGTCAAAAAAACAATATATATCTGCATAACCACTAATACTTTTTTCAAGTTGCTTAATATGGTTGTTCATATGTTCTAAACGACTATCGCTATAATCAGAATTCATAGGGATTCTTAAACGAACGGATCCTAAATAAGCAACTAATTTATTTTCATCGTTTATTTCTGTTGATGTTAAAATTCGATATGCCATTATAGATTTAAATCGCAATTCATAGCCAAGAATATTTTTTATTATTATTGGATATTGTAATCTTTCATTCTTGAATAAATTGAAATATTCGCTAAATTCAACATCTCTTTCATAAATATGTTTACCATCAATTTTAACCTCGTTACCATCTTTATCAAATTTAGAGAAATGATGTTTATAAGGCGTAATCACATTTATATAATTATATTTATAAAGTATATCTCGAGCCTGTTGCTCGTGGATACTATTAAAAGTTATTTTCTTATTTGTCTTTAAATATTCGATTTGTTCTTGAGCATTCTTAGCCGGTTTATATGTTGTCATCATATTTCTCCTTTTTCATCACTTTTAATACCAATCCAATTGTTTCTTTTATCTTTTATGTCATAATTTTTAACCCTCTTTCTTAAATCTATAATCAAAAATCAGATATAATTACATACTAGAAATTACTTATTATTCTTCTTAATTGTTTTATATTCCGTTTGAGCTAATGATTGCTGTATGTGTTGACCTTTGTTGAATTGTAATCAACATATTTCTAGGTGTTTTTGTTAATACGATAACAGATCGAATATTACTATATATCATTACACCTATATTCTACTAAAATCTTCGATCGATGGATATTTTAAAATAAAGTGAATATTGAATGTTAAATTCATCTAAATTAAATACATATTACACAGTACTTGACAATCCAAGGTAGTGTGTATATCATAATAGTGAAGAGGTGATAATATGCAACCAAGAGCTGTTATATATTGCTCTAAACATGGAGCTACAAAAGAATTAGCACAATGTTTAGGAAAAAAATACAATCTTCCTGTTATTTCCATCGATCATATTTCAGGTTATTCCTTTCAGAATATTCCTGTATATTTTTGTGGATGGATTCGTAATGGAAAGATAATGGGATTGACTAAAGCTTCTAAATTATTTATGTGCGTTCAAGTGATAGGTGTAGGTGCTGTTGAATATAATGAAGCTTATGAACTGAAATTAAAATATAAAAATAAGCTTGTGAATCAAGATTTTAAATATATTCAATCCAGCAAAGGTTTATCATTAAATCCTTTAGAAAAGATGTATGTGGATGTGTTTCAACCATCTTTGATAGGAAAGAGTAAGGGTGTGGCGCATGAATACTCAATTTAAAAAGGGCGTCTTAGAATTGATTGTATTAAAGGCGATTGTGGCCGATGATCTATATGGATATCAACTTGTATCTAGAATTAATGAAGTGATTCAAGTGAATGAAGGAACGATTTATCCTTTACTGAAGCGTTTATCGAATGATCATTTATTAGAATCTTATTTAAAAGAATCAACAGAAGGCCCTCCAAGAAAGTATTATCATATCACAAGTCTAGGACTTGCAAGATATGAGGCTTTATTAGAAGAATGGACCAATTTTTCAGAGAGTGTAAATACATATTTGAAGGGAGTAAAATAAAATGTTAAAAAGTGAATTTTTAGATCTTTTGAATCAAAAAATTATCATTGATCAATGATAAAGAAAAAGAAGATATTATCCTAGAATATGGAACCTATATTGATGACAAGATCGCAAGTGGCGTATCCGAAGAAGAGGCAGTAGCCGGCTTTGGAGATGTGGATGAATTGGCTAAAGAGATTTTGTCTGCCTATAAAATCAATACAGATTCGATGGATCCATTATCAAGTAAAGCGGACAAAACAATTGATAAGGTATATGCAAAATTGGAGGGAATGTTTTCTAAACTAGGAAATTTTTCGATGAATGAAATCTTCCACATCATATTCGATGCATTTGTACTTGTATTGATTTTGTGGATTGGAAAACTGATTGTGGTAGATCTATTATGTCGAATTGTGTTGTCTATGATTTTCTCTTTCTTTGCAGGATTCTATGCGATTACAGACTTTATGTTAAGTTTATGTCGTCTTCTATATGTATGTATTGCGATTTATTTCTTTGTGAAGGTCATGACCAAAAGAGTAGAACGCTATCGTTTACATGCAAATCATGTAGGTGTGATGGATGACATTAAGGAAACGTGGAATGATAATATCAAATCGAATGATTTGCCCCCAACACCAGATCGCCCATTATATCATGAAAGAAAAGTGCATCATGTTGAATCGGATATATTAAAGGTGATACTCGTTTTCGCAATGATTCCAGTTTCATGCATATTGATCGGCAGTGGTATCGGTTTTGTTGTGATGATTTACGTAAGTATGATGTATGCCACAACCAGTTTAGGACTCTATTGCATAGATATTGCCTTTGTACTAGGAAGTTTGGCTATTTTATTGATGTTATTTCGTGCATGGCCAAAGAAGGTGGATACAAATGCGTAAATTAGGTATATTACTTGTTGTTTCAATCTTATTATTTGTGTTTGGTGTCGGAACCTTTGTATATGAATTAAGTCAAATCAGTCCAAATCAAATTGATGTATCGCAAGAAACACAGACAATGACAACTACAATGCCAAATGCTTGTAAACTATACACAAAGACGTATTTAAGTTCCATTGGAGATGTGCATGTTGTCGTTGATGAAATGGTTGAAGATGATAAGCTACAAGATGATGCATTGGTTATCACATACCCCAAAATGCTTCATGTTGTACAGGATGAGGATCAATTGGATTTGCAGATGGATGATTATGAGATGTCAAAGGATTTACAAACATTATTTAACACGTTTCGAACAAAATCCTATGATGAATATTACGCGAAAAATAATGAAATTCATATAAGTATTCGTTATGGTAAGGCTTTAAAAGATAAAATTACATTGGTCGATGATTACTATTAAGGAACAGTGAATACTGAGATTCAATTTGTCAAGGGTAAATTCTGCAAAGCGTTCCATAAACAATAAAGGCTCCGCTGAAATTAAAGCAAAACCTTTGTCCTATGCTAATTGTTCAGATATATGTCAATTTTCTGCATCATAAGATAGAATAGGCTTGCGCCCTGTTTCTGTCATACGATAAAATTTATCGGTTTCCGTTTCAAGCTGGATGACAGGAATCATACCACTTTCCAATACTGTACCATCAATGTAGTAATGACTTTCTCCATCAAAATAGATGTCATGATAGTGCGGATCTCCGGAAATTTCTGCTGTTCCTACATGACCAGCAACAATATTCATATAGAACTTCCCGGTTTCAGCAGGGTATTTTTCTGTGAATGTAAAATCATCTGTTCCCCATTCCCACCAATCCCCTGCTTCCTCATCAACACCTGCATGCACAAAAATTGTATTGTTTACTACATAATATCTTCGGAGTCTTTGCATCCATAAAATGTATTTATCATCATTGTCATGATTAAGACTGAACCTCGAATATCGAGCGCTCCAATAGGCCACCTTCCGTCGCACGCCATATCCTCATGATTCCCAGCAAGTACGATAACTTTATCTGACCCATGCTTCATTTCTAAATCCTTAATTAGATCCAAAATAAGATAGTCATCCTGGACACCATGAATATAATCTCCACAGAGAACCAGTTGGTTATCCCCAGATAGGTCAACAAGCTGCAGTGCCTCAAGAAAAGAGTGTATGCAACCATGGATGTCACTCATGGCATAGATTTTCATATGCTACCTCCTTCTACCTCATAGAGAATATGCTCTGCTTCAAATTTAGCAGAGCACTTGTTATATTAACATTTTTTAACTACAGATTATAGAATTTATTTTGAAACATTTTGACGGTCTATTTTACCCTGATTAATAAGATTTTTGATAAGCTCTAATTCTTGCCTGCTATATTCAACTTCATTCTCTTTGTGTATCGAAAAAATTTCAGCCTTGTTATAAGCAAGCAAAAACACTTCACTAATAGTATGTGCATGGTCTCGATTTTCGCCTAAGTAATAAGAATAATGAAGACCTGATTTCGCCAGTTCTGAACAAATATACTCACAGCATCCATATTCACTGATTTTTTGGGGATGTATGTAGCAATCTGTTTTTTTATCATAATAGACACATTTAATAAAACAGGATATAGACATCATTAATGTCAAATAGACTTGTACAATTTACCTGTAAGTGAGGTAATGAAACATGTGTACAGAATTTAATTTAAAAATAGATGAATCTACTGAGTTGCTAGATACAAGAATATTCGATAGCTATGATACAAATGAATTGCTACTATTATCCGATACTATTAAACAATCATGCTTTGAATTTCTATTCAATTCTCATATTGAGTGCTGCCCTTATTGTGGAAGCGTTCATATCGTTAAGGCTGGAAAAAACAGTAAAGGAACACAACGCTATAAATGCAACAATTGTAAACGAAGATTCATTAATAGTACAAATCATCTAATGCATTGGTCCCACTTATCAAAGGAACAATGGGAAATCTTGTTTTATTCTTCATTAAACAATGATTATTTATCCAAAACTGCGAAGCTTGTAGGTATCAGTATTGTTTCTGCATTTTATAACAGACACAAACTTATGTATGTGCTAAATGAATTGATAAACAAAAAACAATTGTCAAAGAAAATTGCACTAGATGAAACATATTTGACATACCAAGCTAAGGGGTTTGTAAACCAAAATCGTAGAGGTATAAGTAAAGATAAAATTGGTATTGCATGTGCAATAGATGAAGATGGAAATTATGTTGTACACACAGCAGATAGAGGTCGTCCCACCTCTAGCACGCTAATAGATA
>ENA-OQHY01000128-OQHY01000128.1-human-gut-metagenome-genome-assembly--contig:-NODE-128-length-42687-cov-6.344455_pt1 | contig 42687 bp, 36 predicted proteins | sample MGYA00242570_ERZ504733 | MGnify/ENA primary metagenome ERZ504733 (study PRJEB26092, sample SAMD00036219) | human gut metagenome | host: Homo sapiens | study: EMG produced TPA metagenomics assembly of... | reverse complement strand
TATATTAATATGTATAGTGTCAGCCATGGTGCTTAGCACCACTACCTACATTTAGTGCTTGTTTACGGTGCTGAGCACTTCCTTGTTCAGCACTACAGTGTAGCGCTTGCGCAGTGCTTCAATCCATGCCTTTTCGAGCTGCTCCTGATAGTCAGTCACCACGAGTTCGCGTACGTCGTTGTATGTCTTCGGTGCCTTCAGCTTCTCGCCGTATGTAGCCGAGATGGGGAAGTCCTTCACGTCAGCCACAGTGGTGTCCTTACCGAACACTACCTTGTCGATGAGCGCGTTGTCGCCCTCACGGAAGATGCCTTTCACCACCTTGATGCGTATTGTAGAGTCGTTGAACTCCTTGCGCAGGTGCTCCGGCCACTGCTCGAATGGTACTTTCTTCAGCGATGCCTTCACTGCCTCTACGTCACCCTGCTCCTTCACCCAGTAGCGATGCCCTTGAAGCGTGGCTTCTCCCACTTGTAGCGTTTGCGGTTCTTCTTGAAGTAAGCTGCGAGACCCGCTTCGTCCTTCGCTGCCTTGTCCCACACCGTGCGGTTAGAGATTTCGTAGAGCAGCAGTCCGTCGTGATACTCGCGGATGAGGTTCTTCAGTGCAGGGTCGGCAGCCGCCATTTCGTCGGCGCGATGGTTGAGTATGTCCTCCGGTGTGCACTGCGGAACGGAGTGCTTTGCTATAGAGTCGATGTTCTGCGAGATGATTCGCTCGCGCAGTCCGCGACTTTCTATGAAGCGGTGTATGTCGGCGCGTACGGTGTCGTAAGGGAAGAAGTTCTGCTTGGCATCCACTCTCACAATGTGATAGCCATAGGGTGATAGGAACGGCTTGGAGATTTCGCCAACCTTCGCTGAGAAGATGACATCTTCAAACTCCTTCACCATGTATCCACGCTGTGCCCATGAGAGGTCGCCACCGCGGCGTGCCGAACCTTTATCGTCTGAGCAACGCTGTGCGAGAGTAGCGAAGTCGGCACCCTTGATGAGTGCGTTGTATATAGAGTCGGCGCGTACGAGGGCAGAGTCGCTCTGCGCCTTTGATGCGTTCTGCTTCAGTGCGACGAGGATATGGCGTGAGCGTACCATGCCACCGCTCTCGTCGATGCGTTTACGGGTGTCTTCGTAGATTTTGCGTGCTTCGCGTTCTACGTCGTTGTCGTTGATGAATGAAGGACGTATCTGCTGGTCGCGATACATGCGGAACTCGTCGCGGAAAGCCTTTGTCGTGTCGATGCCTGCCTCTTCGGCTGCCATCACCTTGAGTTTGTAGTTTACAAACAGGTCTACGTATTCCTCAACGCTCTTCTTGTCGACAACTGTCTCCGAGTTGTTCTTGTTGTACGAGTACTCGAATTCTGAGCGAGGCACAGCCTTTCCGTTTATAGTCATGATAGTTGGGTCGGCAGTCTGAGCCGACGCTGTGGTTGCAGCCACGAGCATTGCTACCAACAATGATTTTACCTTCATCTTTTCTTGTTGTTTGTTTATTGGGGCTTTCTCCCCACGGTTTTTATATATTTGAATTGGGCTGAAAACCCAATAACTACACAGCGCGGCATGTTTCGTTTCTTTTGTTTCGAATACGTTACACACCCGTGCCATGTGGTTGTTGGGCTTTCTTTCTGTGTTCAATTATTTATTACTGTGGGCGCGAGTAGTTCGGTGCCTCACTTGTAATTGTGATGTCGTGTGGATGGCTCTCGAGTACGCCAGCGTTTGTGATGCGTGTGAACTTAGCGTTGTGCATATCCTCGATAGTGCCGGCTCCGCAGTAGCCCATGCCTGAGCGCAGACCGCCGATGAGCTGGTAAATCACCTCCTGCACTGTTCCCTTGTAAGGTACGCGTCCGGCGATGCCTTCCGGCACGAGCTTCTTCACGTCCTTTGTGCCTGCCTGGAAGTAGCGGTCTTTTGAGCCGTTCTCCATAGCCTCAAGTGAGCCCATGCCGCGGTAGCTCTTGAATTTACGTCCGTTGAAGATGATAGTGTCGCCGGGGCTCTCTTCTGTACCTGCAACGAGTGAGCCAATCATCACTGAGCTACCACCAGCTGCGATAGCCTTCACGATGTCGCCAGAGTAACGCAAGCCGCCGTCGGCAATCAATGGAACGCCAGTGCCTGGAGTGCAGAGTAAACGTCGTAAACGGCAGAGAGCTGCGGAACACCAACGCCTGCTACGACGCGGGTTGTGCAGATTGAACCCGGACCGATACCTACCTTAACGGCATCAGCACCGTTGTCAACGAGCATTCTTGCTGCCTCGCCAGTAGCCACGTTGCCCACAACGATGTCTACGTTCGGGAACGAAGCCTTAGCCTCGCGGAGCTTCTCGATAACGAACTTAGAGTGGCCGTGAGCAGTGTCGATAACGATAGCGTCGGCACCTGCCTCTACGAGTGCGCTCATGCGGTCGAGTGTGTCAACCGTTACGCCTACGCCTGCTGCTACGCGCAGACGACCCTTCTCGTCCTTGCAAGCCATTGGCTTATCCTTTGCTTTGGTGATATCCTTGTATGTGATAAGACCAACGAGGTGGTTCTCGTTGTCTACAACCGGCAGCTTCTCAATCTTGTTCGACTGCAGGATGTCTGCAGCTGCTGCGAGGTCGGTCTTGATGTGTGTGGTCACGAGGTTTTCGTGTGTCATCACGTCGTCGATGAGCTTATCGAGATGGCGCTCAAAACGAAGGTCGCGGTTGGTGACGATGCCCACGAGGTGGCACTCGTCGTCTACTACTGGTATACCGCCGATGTGATATTCCGCCATCATTTCGAGGGCATCCTTCACGGTTTTGCCACGACGGATTGTCACCGGATCGTAGATCATGCCGTTCTCAGCACGCTTTACGATGCTACCTGACGCGCCTGGTCTTCGATAGACATGTTCTTGTGAATAACACCGATGCCGCCTTCGCGTGCGATGGCAATAGCCATAGCCGACTCCGTTACGGTGTCCATGGCTGCTGTGACAAAGGGCACATTCAAGCAGATGTTACGCGAGAACTTGGTTTTCAACTCTACCGTCTTGGGCAGTACCTCTGAATAAGCGGGGATAAGAAGGACGTCATCGTATGTGAGACCGTCCATTACAATTTTATCAGCAACAAATGATGACATATAACTTAAAAATTATTGCGTGCAAATTTAGCAATAAAAATCCATACGCGAAAAATAAAAGTCGATTTATTTGTGGCGTTAATGCTAATTAACGGATTTTGTGGAAGCTTGGGTCAGTCAGGGGGTGCAGTTGTCTCCTAAGGGGATGCAGTTTTCTCAACTGCACCAACACAATAGGTGCACTGTTAAATATATTTGGTGCACTTGAGACAAGTGCACCCCCTGACTGCACCCCTTGGCTGTGTTAGTTGGCTTGTTCGGAGAGGAACTTTATGCGCACGAGGCGTATTTCGTTCTCTTCGTAGTCGCCGAGTTCGTCGAGTGCGGTGTCGATGTCGTCGGTGTCCGACTCGCGGAAGTACTCGTAGATATCGTCTATTTGGTCTTCGTCCATCACGTCCTCAAGGAAGTAGTCTATGTTCAGCTTCGTTCCGCTGTAGACGATGGCATCGAGGTCGTTGAGCAAGTCCTCGAAGTCGAGTCCAAGTGCTGAGGCAATATCGTCGAGTGGCATACGTCGATCGAGATACTGTATTATCTTCACCTTCTTCATTGAGTCCTTCGCTACGGTGCGCACGAAGAGCTCTTCGGGGCGTTCTATCTCGTTGTCTTTGCAGTACTGGCTAATCAGTTCGCAGAACGGCTTGCCATAGCGGTTTGCCTTGCCCACGCCGATGCCCTGAATGTTGCGCAGCTCTTCGAGCGTCACGGGGTACATCGTCGCCATCTGTTCGAGCGATACGTCTTGAAAGATGACGTATGCCGGCAGGTTCTGCTTGCGTGCGGTCTTCTTTCTGAGGTCGAGGAGCATGTTGTAGAGTGTTGGATCGAGCGCAGAAGCTGTTGCTTCGCTTGCTTCTTCCTCGGTTTCCGAGAAGTCGGTGTCCTCTACGTATGTGAATGGTGTAGGGTTCTTCACGTAGCGCTTGCCTGCGGCTGTCATCTTCAGAAGTCCGTAGCTTTCGATGTCCTTGTGTATGTAGCCTGCTATCATGCCTTGGCGTATCACAGGGTTCCATATCTTCACGGGCATATCCTCGCCAGCACCGAACTCTTCGAGTTGTTCGTGGTGGTGACTCACGATGTCGTCTGTGGCGCGTCCTTTCACGAAGTCGACGATGTAGTCTTGACGGAAAGCTCCTTCACGGCGATGATAGCTTTCAGAACGATGAGCAGAGCCTCCTGACCGTCGCGCTGCACCTTCGGGTGTAGACAGTTGTCGCAGTTGCCGCAGTTCTCCTTTGTGTATTCCTCGCCGAAGTAGTGGAGCAACACCTTGCGTCGGCACACCGATGTCTCGGCGTATGCGGCAGTCTCCTGCAGCAGTTGCTTGCCGATGTCCTGTTCTGCCACGGGCTTGCCCTCCATGAATTTCTCCAGTTTCTGCAGGTCTTTGTAGGCGTAGAAAGCGATGCATATACCTTCGCCTCCGTCGCGTCCTGCGCGTCCCGTCTCTTGGTAGTATCCCTCAAGACTCTTCGGTATGTCGTAGTGTATCACGAAGCGCACATCGGGTTTGTCGATGCCCATGCCGAAGGCTATGGTAGCCACGATTACGTCGATGCGCTCCATGAGGAAGTCGTCTTGCGTCTGCGAGCGTGTTGCCGAGTCGAGTCCGGCGTGGTAGGCAGCGGCTTTTATGTCGTTGGCTTTCAGCACGGCAGCCAATTCTTCCACCTTCTTGCGCGAGATGCAGTAGATGATACCGCTCTTGCCTGGGTGTTGTTTTATGAATTTAATAATCTGCTTGTCGATGTCGTTCGTCTTCTGGCGCACCTCGTAGTAGAGGTTGGCACGGTTGAACGAGCTCTTGAATTCCTTTGCGTCGGTGATGCCGAGACTTTTCTTTATGTCCATGCGCACCTTGTCGGTGGCAGTGGCTGTGAGTGCTATGACTGGTGCTGCGCCAATCTTGTTGATTGTGGGGCGTATGTTGCGATACTCGGGGCGGAAGTCGTGTCCCCACTCCGATATACAATGCGCCTCGTCGATGGCGTAGAACGAAATCTTAAACGAACGGAAGAACTCTAAGTTGTCCTCTTTGTTGAGCGACTCCGGTGCCACATAGAGCAGTTTGGTGCGTCCTTCGTGTACGTCTTTGTACACTTGATTGATGGCAGCGCGGTTGAGTGACGAGTTCAGATAGTGAGCCACGCCACTTTCCTCGCTGAGTCCGTTCACTACATCCACTTGGTTCTTCATCAGCGCGATGAGTGGCGACACCACGATTGCGGTGCCTTCCATGATTAGTGACGGCAGCTGATAGCACAAACTCTTGCCTCCGCCTGTAGCATGAGCACGAATGTGTCATTGCCTTCAAGCAGATTGCGTATAATAGCTTCTTGATCGCCCTTGAACGAGTCGAACCCGAAGTGGTGTTTTAGCTGTTCGTTGAGGTTAATTGTAGCAGTCATAGTAATATAAAGTTCTTAATATCCTTTCGGATACTATTGTAGATTTGACTTCTCCAGTTGCGCCTTTGCGTACTCCAGCGTTACGGTGAAGTTGTCGATGTTCTTTGTTGGGGCCTCGAACATGGCATCCATCACGATTGACTCCACGATAGAGCGCAGTCCGCGTGCACCGAGTTTGTACTCAACGGCTTTGTCCACGATGAAGTCGAATGTGTCTGGTGCGAACTCCAGTTTGATGCCGTCCATCTCGAAGAGCTTTGTGTACTGCTTTATGATGGAGTTCTTCGGCTCTACGAGGATGCGTCGCAGTGCTTCGCGGTCGAGCGGATTGAGGTAGGTGAGCACCGGCAGGCGTCCGATAATCTCGGGTATCAAGCCGAACGACTTCAAGTCTTGCGGCAGGATATACTTCATGAGGTTGCCCTTGTCGATGTTGCGTACGTTCTGCACCGAGTTGAAACCCACCACGTGAGTGTTCAGACGCTGTGCTATCTTGCGCTCGATGCCGTCGAATGCACCACCGCAGATGAACAGAATGTTGCGTGTGTCGACGTGTATGTAGTCCTGGTCGGGGTGCTTGCGTCCACCCTTTGGCGGCACGTTCACCATTGTTCCCTCGAGCAGCTTGAGCAGTCCTTGCTGCACACCCTCACCGCTCACGTCGCGTGTGATGCTCGGGTTGTCTGCTTTGCGCGCTATCTTGTCTATCTCGTCGATGAAGACGATGCCTCGCTGCGCTGCCTCCACGTTGTAGTCAGCCACCTGCAGCAGGCGCGAGAGTATGCTCTCCACGTCCTCGCCCACGTATCCCGCCTCGGTGAACACCGTAGCGTCGACGATGGTGAACGGCACCTTCAGCAGCTTTGCTATGGTGCGTGCAAGCAGCGTCTTGCCCGTACCGGTCGAACCGACCATTATGATGTTGCTCTTCTCTATCTCCACGCCGTCGTCCTCAGCGTCATTGGTGTGCTGCTGCAGACGTTTGTAGTGGTTGTAAACGGCTACGGACAGATACTTCTTTGCATCGTCCTGACCGATGATGTATTCGTCGAGATATTCTTTTATCTCTGTTGGCTTCGGCACGTCGTTGAGCGACACGTCGAACGCGCCCGAGTTCTTGCGTGTTCCCTCCGGTCCGAAGCCGGCTTCGAGCACTATCTGGTAGGCCTGCTGCGCACACGAGTCGCAGATGAAGCCGTTCATTCCGGTTATGAGGAAGTTTACGTCCTTCTCGCTTCTTCCGCAGAAGCTACATACTTTCTTTGGCATTTTCGTTTTTCTCTTCTCTTTTACTTCTTGCGTATCATTACCTGGTCAATCATTCCGTACTCCTTCGCCTCTTCGGCTGTCATCCAGTAGTTGCGGTCGGAGTCAGCCCACACCTTGTCGAACGGTGTATGCGAGTGTTCGGAGATGATGGTGTAGAGTTCTTTCTTGAACTTCTGTATCTCGCGTGCTTCGATCTCGATGTCCGAAGCCTGACCCTGCACGCCGCCGAGCGGCTGGTGAATCATCACGCGGCTGTGCTTCAGTGCCGAGCGCTTGCCCTCCTGACCTGCCACGAGCAGCACCGCTGCCATCGAAGCCGCCATGCCTGTACACATCGTAGCCACGTCGGAGGTGATGAACTGCATGGTGTCGTAGATACCGAGCCTGCTGTCACGCTACCGCCAGGCGAGTTGATGTATATAGAGATGTCCTTGCCTGGGTCTACTGAGTCGAGGTAGAGCAGCTGAGCCGAGAGTGTGTTAGCTGTATAGTCGTTGATTTCGGTGCCGAGGAAGATGATGCGGTCCATCATCAAGCGCGAGAACACGTCCATCTGTGTCACGTTCAGCTGGCGTTCCTCAAGGATGTACGGGTTGAGGTACTGCGCCTGAGCCTTCATCACGTCGTCGAGCATCATGCCGTTAATGCCGAGTCTACTTGTTGCGAATTTTCTAAAGTCGTTCATATCTGTAAGTTTCGTTTTTTCTAAAGTTCTGTTCTGCTTCGTGGGTTCTAATCCTGTTTTACCCGTGATATTATACTATATAATAATGTGTAGTTTATAATGTATGACATAGAAGCAGATACAAAGATACAAAAAATGTAGCTAACGCGCTCCATATTCCGAAGAATTTTTTTGTAGCTTTGCAACTTATCGCTTTCATTATCAGTCAAACATATAGAAACAACTAAAAAATACGAATAGATATGAAAAAGACAATCTTTTTAATGGCGATGCTGCTCACGCTCAGTGCAGCGGCTCCTATGCTTCCGCCACACAGCAGTCTCACCGCAACCGTCCGCACACGCAGATGGTGGACAAGAAGGACAAGGACGCTACCGACGAGGAGGGCGTAGTGGCTTACTCGGATACTGTAACTGCCGACACGGCGTCTGCCGCTAACGGCGGAGCCACGTTCGACAACGACGCCCCTGTCAGTCGCGACGAACTGCTCTCGTTCTACAACAGTTTGCCCGGATGGATCGTAAAGCTCTTCCTTATATTGTGCGTTTTCGTGCCGATGCTGCTGTGCTTCCTTGCGCCTATCATTGTCGTTCTGCTCGTCATACGCTACTTCATGCGCCGCCACAAAGACCGCGTGCGACTGGCTGAGATGGCTATGGAGAAGGGCGAACCGTTCAACGACGAACTGAAACCGCTCAGCAAGAAGTCGCCCGAGTATATGTGGCGCCGCGGAGTGCGCAACACGTCGATTGGTGCCGGACTCATGATTTTCTTCTGGTTCTTCGGTATGCAGTCGCTCATGGGCATAGGCGCTCTTGTGGCGTGCATCGGACTCGGACAGATGTTCATGGTGAAGTACAACTACGACAGTAAGATGCCGTGGCAGAAGCGCGACGACGAGGACGAAACCGACCATTGACCCCATTCTTTTAAAGACAGAACGATATGAAGGATACTAACGACGATCTCTCTCTTATACAGCAGGTGGCTGAGCTTCACGACAAGACGGCTTTCGACCGCCTTGTCAGGAAGTATCAGTCGCCTATAAGGCGCTTCTTCCTCCACCAGACGCTGGGAGACGCGCAGCTGAGCGACGACCTCGCGCAGGACACCTTCATAAGGCTTATACCAGCATCGGGACGTTTCGCGGCTCGGCGGCGTTCTCCACATGGCTCTTCCGCATAGCTACAACGTGTTCTACGACTATCGGCGCGGGCTGCGCCCGTCTGCCGATGACCTCGACGCAGTGTGCCACGCCGCAGCCGGTGCCGACCGGTCGCTCGGGATGGATGTCTATGGTGCTCTCGCCCGTCTGCCCGACGCTGAGCGCACATGCGTCACGCTACAGCTCGTCGACGGCTATCCCATCGAACGCATCGCCGCAATAACGGGCATGGCGGAGGGCACGGTGAAGTCGCATCTCTTCCGCGGAAAGCAGAAACTTACCGCATTCCTGCGGCAGAACGGATATTCTTAGGCCTTAAATGTAGGTGGAAAATAAAAGACATCGTAAAAATTCAATCATGCTATGACTGATGTAAAGAATAAAATAAGTTATGACGAGACTGTCGACGAGGCGCTTCTTCAGCGGTTCTTCGCCGACAGCACTCGTATGGATATCGCTGACGAAGGATTCACCGATCGCCTCATGCGCCGTCTGCCCGAGGAGGTGGATGCCCGCTGCTACCGTCTCTACCGCTTGTGGACGGCAGCGATGGCAGCGGTCTGCGTTGCCGTCTTCTTCTTCGTCAACGGCTTCCAGCTGCTCAAGCTGCGCGTGTGTGGCGCGGTTGGCGGTTTCCTCGGCGATGTGGCTCACGCCATACAGGATAGGGTGGGCTCGCTCTCGCTCTCGCTTCCCGCTTCCGTCTCCTTCCCCCCGTCAGCCGAGTGGACAACGCTGTTCCATACTTCGCTCATGATAGCGATAGCACTGGTTGTGCTCGGCTCGCTCGTGCTATACGACCTCGATGAGTCGGTCTGATTCACAAACCGTCTCGTCTTTCTGTTCACGAAATGTCATTCTTCTGTTCACGAAATGTCATCCTTCTGTTCATGAAATGTCATCCTTCTGTTCATGAAATGTCATCGTGTAGCGAACGGAATCTGATCGGGCGGCGAACGGAATCTGATCGGGCGGCGTACGGAAACCGATTGGGTGGCGTACGGAGTCCGATTGTTGAAGTGCAGAATTCAGTGGCGTCCTCTGCCACTATCGTGCTGCGTACCGCGTAATTGCTTTAGAAGAGGAATGTGCTGAATCGCTTGGTATTCGCTTCCTTCTGCTTCATCTCCTCCTGCATCCGCTTCACCGCCATCTTGAAGAAAAAGCGTACGAGATGCTCGTCGGTGGCTTCGGTGCGAATCATGCGTAGGGCGGCGATGTACTCCTGTCGGGCTTCCGACGGGATGATGAGCAGCGGATGGCCCATGCGCAGCAGGATATAGTTGCTCACAAGACGACCTGTTCTGCCGTTTCCGTCGCGGAATGGGTGCAGATACTCGTAGAAGCCGTGGAAGCGGGCGGCAACCACCATCGGGTGTGTGGCTGCAGAAACAATGGTCTGCTCCGTCGATTCTAGCAGTCGCGGCACTCGGGCTATTAGTTCTTCGTGGTCGCCGAACACGGTGTCGCCGGCAGCCATGTCGGTTGTCGTGTATTCGCCTGGAGTGGCGTCGGGCGCACGGTAGGCGAGCGTGTGACTTGTTACGCGGCGGTTAATCTCCTTCAGCAGCGTTTCGTCGAGCGGATGTTGTATGTTCTGCATCATGTGCTCGAATGCGTCGAAGTGGTCGAGCATCTCGAAAGCCTCGAACAGCGTTTTGCCAGCCGGAATCATGCCTAATCCCTTCTCCTTCAGCTCGCGTGTGTCGTCCACGGAGAACGAGTTGCCCTCTATAGCACACGAGTGTGTAGAGAAGAGCACTTCGTTATACTTGACGTATTCTTCTTTATTCATTCTGTCGACAACGAGCGTTTGGTATCTGTCTCGCAAGTCGTCGTATTCCTTTATTTCTTTTTCGAATGCCATAGGTCTTCTGTTTCAGATTGCTAAGATACGATTTTTGTAGGAAAGCACCAAACACTTAAACAAAAAAAGAGGATACAACCGAAGCTGTATCCTCTTTTTCGTGACTCGCATGGGGCTCGAACCCATGACCCCAACATTAAAAGTGTTGTGCTCTACCAACTGAGCTAGCGAGTCTCCGTATTTGCTTTGTATTTCAAAAGCGAGTGCAAAGGTAGTGGTTTTTTGTAATATACGCAAATATTTTATTTGTTTTTTGCGTTTTCCGCTCCTTTTTCTTTTATTTCTGTTGGATTTCTACTGTTTTTTGCGCGTTGTCCTCGTCTTCGTTAAGGTGTTCCTTTGTCACGTAGCGTTGCCAGTAGGCAATGATCAGCGATGTGAGTGGCAGCGCGACAATTAGTCCGATGAAGCCGAGCAGTGTGCCCCACACCGAGAGCGAGAGCAGCAGTATGGCAGGGTTGAGTCCCATCGCCTTGCCCATGATTTTCGGTGTGACGAACATGTCGGTGATAATCTGCACTACGCAGAATAGTCCGAACGCCAGTCCGAACACCATCCAGAAGTCCTGCCCTGTGTCGGCTGCTTTGAGCATGGCGAGGAAGGCGGTGGGTATGAGTGCGAAGGTGTGCAGATAGGGCACGAGGTCCATCACGCCGATGAGTATGCCCAGACCGATTGCCATGGGGAAGTCCATGAGGCTGAAGCCTATGCAGAACATGATGCCCATACACAGTGCCACGAGACTTTGTCCGCGTATGTAGTTGTTCATTTCGCGCTCTACGTCCTGAGCCAGTTCTTGCCAGAACGGGCGGTTCTTCTTCGGGAATATCTTCACCCAGCTGGTGGTGAGGAACTCATAGTCGAGTAGTATGAAGAACGTGTAGAGCAGTGTGATACACGAGGCGATGATGGACATTATGATGTTGGCTGTCTGTCCTATCACAGAGAACACCTTCGGCATTGCCGTCTTCAGTGTGTCGCTGAAGTCCTTGCTCTTGAAGAAGCGTTCTATCGCTTCCTGGTTTTGCACCGCCCAGTCTTTCACCATACGCGAGAAGTCGTTGGTGTGTGTGGTTTGATGTAGCCAGTGGAGTATGAACTCGTATAGCTTCTGAAACTGGCTCACCATCGGTGGTACGATGAAGTAGATGAGCAGTCCGATTACCGACAGAATGGCGAGCATGGCGATGATAATCGCTATGGCACGTATCTTTATGTGCATACGATACTGTATGAACTTCACCATCGGGTAGAGCAGGTATGCCAGCAACCATGCGATGAAGAAGGGTAGCAGCACGCTGCTCAGATAGTCGGTGATGGCAAAGACGGCAATACTAATGGCGGCTACTGTAGCCCAACGCATCACTTTGTCGAATGTAATCTTTTCTTCGCTCATATAATTATTTGTTTGTTGCTTTCTTGTAGCACTCGCGGCAGAGCGGTTCGTATTCGGTTTGCTCGCCAATGAGCACCTGGTTCTGGTCGTGCACAAGGCGGTGGCTCACGTAGGCGAGTGCTCCGCACTTCACGCAGATGGCGTGTACCTTTGTCACCTCGTCGGCTACGGCGCACAGAGCCGGTATCGGCCCGAAGGGCGTACACTGGAAATCCATGTCCAAGCCGGCGATAATCACGCGCACACCGTTGTTGGCGAGTTGGTTGCACACCTCTACGAGATCCATGCCGAAGAACTGTGCCTCGTCGATGCCACCACGTCGAAGTCGTAACCCTCGGTGCTGGTGGTGTGGTTCTGCACGTACTCCAGTATCTCAGTTGATGTGCTGAGTGGCACAGACATCACGGCGTTGCGGTCGTGGCTCACCACCTCCTCCTCAGAATAGCGTGTGTCTATCTGTGGTTTGAATATAACTACTCTCTGGCGGGCGAATGTCGCTCGCTTGATGCGGCGTATCAGTTCCTCGGTCTTGCCCGAGAACATCGAACCGCACACTACTTCAATTCTACCTTGGCGATACTTCTCGCCTCTAAATTTGCTTTCATTGTGAGTACAAATTTACGAATACGTTTTAAAAATTGCAAAGAAACGACATGTTTTTTTGCCGTTCTTGATTAATATAGCTATATTTGCCCACAATATGGGTATATTATATATTGTGCCTACTCCGGTGGGCAATATGGAAGATATGACGATGCGTGCCATTCGCATATTGAAAGAAGCCGACTTGGTGCTCGCCGAGGATACTCGCACATCGGGCGTTCTGCTTCAGCATTTCGATATAAAGAACCGGCTGATGTCGCATCATAAGTTCAACGAGCACGGCACTACGGCTTCAGTTGTCGACCGTCTAAAAGCTGGCGAAACGATAGCACTCATCAGCGATGCCGGTACACCGGGCATCAGTGACCCTGGTTTCTTCCTCGCTCGCGAGGCTGCTAAGGCTGGCATCACGGTGCAGTGTCTGCCCGGTGCTACGGCGTTCGTTCCGGCAATCGTCAGTTCGGGTCTGCCCTGCGATCGCTTCTGCTTCGAGGGTTTCCTGCCGCAGAAGAAGGGTAGACAAACGCTTCTGCAGTCGCTGCAGACAGAGACACGCACGATGATATTCTACGAGTCGCCCTACCGTTTGGTGAAGACGCTTGAGCAGTTTGCCGAGTTCTTTGGCGACGATCGTCAGGCGAGTGTGTGTCGCGAGATTTCAAAACTGCACGAGGAGAGTGTGCGCGGAACGCTCGCAGAGATAATCGCCCACTTCAAGCAGACCGAGCCACGTGGCGAGATTGTCGTTGTAGTGGCAGGTTGCGCTGGCGTAGACATATCGGCACGCAAGGCACTGAAAGAACAGGCTAAGGAGAAGAAGCCGAAGCTAAGCAATAAGGAGCGCTACGCTCTGCGCGAGGCTGCGCCCGAGGAGTTTAAAAAGAAGAAGTTTAGAAACGAAGAATAGAGAAATAACAACAAAACGAATAATATGAAAAAACTATCTTTTGTACTATTATCAATGATGTTGCTTGCTATAACATCATGCGATTTTACGAACAAATCGAAGGGTGAGACAAATCAAGATGAAGAGCAGGTAGACTCGCTCCAGCGCATCATCTCGCAGAAGGATGGCGAAATCAACGACATGATGGAGACATTCAACCAAATTCAGACCGGCTTGCGCGAGATAAGTGAGGCGGAGAACCGTGTCGTAGTGGCTAAGTCGGGAGAGGGTGCCAATAGTCGTCAGCAGATGCTGGAGGACGTGCGCTTCATCTCTTCTACAATGCAGCAAAACCGTGCTCTGCTCGAGAAGTTGCGTCAGCAGCTCCGCGAATCGAGCATTAAGGGCGACCAGCTGCGTCGCACTATCGAAGGACTCGTTGCTCAAATCAACGATAAAGAGCAGCAGTTGCAGCAGTTGCGCGCCGAACTCGACGCTAAAAACATACACATCGCCGACCTCGACAAGACCATAACAGGGCTTAACGATAATGTCTCGACGCTGAAAGAGGAGTCGTCTAAGAAGACGGAGACCATCAACGATCAGGATGCACAGCTCAACACCGCGTGGTTCGTATTCGGTACAAAGAAGGAACTGAAGGAACAGCGCATTCTCGATGGCTCGAAGGTGCTGCAGGCTAACTTCAACAAGAGCTACTTCACAAAGATTGATATCCGCGTGCAGAAGGAGATAAAACTCTACTCTAAGTCGGCTAAGATTCTCACCATGCACCCGTCAAGCTCATACACCTTGCAGCAGGATGCCAATAAGCAGTACGTTCTGCGCATCAGCAATCCGCAGCTCTTCTGGTCAACAAGCAAGTATCTCGTAATCCAGGTGAAGAAGTAATGCGCATAGGTGTTATCGTAGCGATGGACAAGGAGTTTGCACAGTTGCAAACGCTTGCGTCCGATAAGAAGGAACAGACCGTTGCCGGTCGCACATTCGTGATGGGCAGCATCGGCGACAACGAGATAGTAATGCAGAAGTGTGGCATCGGCAAGGTGAACGCAGCGGTGGGGGCATCCGAATTGATAGCAGCCTTCCACCCGACCTCGTCATCTCTACCGGTGTAGCCGGCGGTGCCGACACAAGTCTTGAGGTGTGTGAGGTGGTGGTGAGCACCGCTTGCTGCTACCACGATGTCTACTGTGGCGACGAGTGCGCCATGGGCAGGTGCTCGGAATGCCTGAGCGTTTCGAGAGCGATGCACGCCTCGTAGCCACCGCCACATCGCTCAACTGCCACACGCGCGTTCACGCCGGACTCATCGTCACCGGCGACTGGTTTGTCAACTCGCGCGAGAAGATGCAGCAAATTCTCGATGACTTCCCCACGGCTATGGCAGTCGACATGGAGAGCTGCTCAATAGCGCAGACCTGCCACATCTACAACACACCGTTCGTCAGCTTCCGCATCATCAGCGATATACCGCTCAAAGATCATAAAGCACAGATGTACTACGACTTCTGGGAGCGCATGGCTGAAGGATCGTTCGAGGTGACAAAGGCGTTCCTTGAAAAAGTAAAAAAGTAAAAAAGTAAAAAAGTAAAAAAGCCTCTCCCAACCCTCAAGCTCCTCCCAACCCTCCCCGTCGGGGAGGGCTTAGGAAGGCCTGAGAAGGCTTAGTTAGCAATGGCTTAAGAAGGCCTAAGAAGGCTTAGTTCGCTTATACGCCGCCTAAAACAATAAAACAATGGAAAAAATACCAAGTTTCACAATAAACCACAACACCCTCTTGCGCGGCATCTACGTCTCGCGCAAAGACACAGTAGGTGGCGACACCGTAACAACCTTCGATATCCGCATGAAGGAACCCAACCGCGAGCCGGCTCTGCACCCAGGCGCACTCCACACCATTGAGCATCTCGCTGCTACATACCTGCGCAATGATGCCGAGTGGAAGGACCGCATCGTCTATTGGGGACCGATGGGCTGCCTCACGGGCAACTATCTGCTTATGCGTGGCGACCTTGAGCCGCGCGACATCGTCGACCTCATGCGCCGCACGTTCCGCTTCGTGGCTGACTTTGAGGGCGAGATACCTGGCGCAGCACCGCAGGACTGCGGCAACTGGCTGCTCCACGACCTGCCAATGGCTCGCTGGGAGTCGCGCAAGTACTGCGAGGAGGTGCTCGATGTTATTACCGATGCCAATATGACTTATCCTCAGAAGGAGGATTAACCCAAAAGCACGGAAGTCGCACTGAGGGCAACACTGCATCAGTAGAATAACGATTAAACACTATTTGACAAGAAAAAGTTGGCAAATAATTTTGTTAAACCGCCGAAATTGCTTACCTTTGCACCGCTTTACAAAAGCACGGGATGTAGCGCAGTTGGTTAGCGCACGCGTCTGGGGGGCGTGAGGTCGCAAGTTCGAGTCTTGTCATCCCGACATAAAACGGGTAGAATGTTCACATTCTACCCGTTTTTGCATTTATAGGTGGGTATGGCATCCTGCCATACCCACGCTGCCCTCTTACATTTATAGGAGGGTATGGCATCCTGCCATACTCACGCTGCCTTCTGGTTGAAATAATAGGAGTGGATGGCTAATCTCTCAATATGGTTGCGTGGGTACGGCAAGATGCCATACTCCTATGGTTGTGTGCTCCTACGGCTTACCGTAGCTGCTTGGGTTTATGTCAAACTCGTCCTTAAAGCACTTGTTGAAGTACGAGGGCGACGTGAAACCCACCTCGTATGCTATCTCCGACACGCTTTTCTCAGTCTTTTCCAACAGCTGGCGAGCTTCGTTAGTCGCGCCTTGCGTAGCAGCTCCACCGGTGTCTGGCCGGTCAGAGCCTTCACCTTTCTATATAACTGCACGCGCGAAAGCCCTATCTCTTCGCCCAGTCGCTCCACCGAGAAGTCGCTGTCGCCGAGGTTCTCTTGTATCGCTGTGCGTAGTCTACCTACGAACGTCTTGTCTGCCTCGTTCAGCTTCTCCTCTTCCTCCGTCTCCTGCTTGTCGCCAGCAAACACCGAGCGCAGCATTATGCGCGAACGCAGCAGGTTCTCGATGCGCGAGAGCAGTACCTGACCCGAGAATGGCTTCGTGATATACGAGTCGGCACCCGTGTCGTAGCCCTCCTTGCGCTGTTCGGATAGCGAGCGTGCGGTGAGCAGTACCACCGGTATATGACTCGTTGCGGTGTCCTCCTTCAGTCGCTTTGTGAACTCCAGTCCGTCCATCACCGGCATCATCACGTCGCACACCACCAGCTTCGGCACCTCTCTACGTGCCTTCTCCAAACCTTGTTCGCCGTTCGTAGCCTCCGACACGTTGTACTTCTCCTGCAGTATTGAGCGCAGATATGCACGCATACCGTTGTTGTCGTCGATGATGAGCACGAGCGGACGCTCCGCGTCGAAGTCCTCTGCGTTTGTGATACGCTCCGCCGCCTCCTGCGCAGTGGTGTCGGTGGCAATGTAGTTGTCGTCCACCAGTCCCTTCTCTGCCTGGGTAGCAGCCGGTGCATCCTTCGCAGGGTCGTAGCCAGGCTGCGAGTCGGGCAGTTCGATGACGAACGTAGTACCCTTACCCTCTGCGCTCTCGGCGTGTACGCTGCCACGGTGCATGTCTATGTACGCCTTCACGAGCGACAGCCCGATGCCCGTACCGCCGATGGCACCCTTCGCTTGGTAGAAACGCTCGAAGAGATGTGGCAGCTCTTCCGTCGGAATTCCCTTTCCCGTGTCCGCTATGCGCAGCGTGTAGAAGTGGTCGTGATGGAGTAGAGTAGTGGTGATGCAGCTCCGTCGGGTGTGTACTTCAGAGCATTCGACATTATATTAAAGTACATATGCTCCATTTTGTCGCGGTCGGCGATGAGCACCGCGTCGTCCTCCACGCCCGACACATCCACACGTATCGTGATGCCACGACGTGCCGCCACTGTGCGGAAGTCCTCCGTCCACGTTGCAGCTCATGCTGAAGATAGAAACGGTTGAGATGCAGCTCAGCCTTGTTGTTCTGCACCTTGCGGAAGTCGAGTATCTCGCCAACCAATTGTATGAGTATGCGTGTGTTGCGCTGCACCATCTCCAGCATCGTGCGCTGCACGCCATGCACCGCTGGGTCTTCCAAAAGCTGCTCCGTAGGTCCGGCGATGAGTGTGAGCGGCGTGCGCAGCTCATGACTCACGTTCGTGAAGAACTGCAGCTGCGTCTGCGTCATCTCCTCCATCTCTGTGGTCATTCGGTTCTGCTCGTCCATCGAGGCTTTCAGCTGTTGGTTGATGCGCGTTCGGGTGATGAAGGCGTAGATAGCTGCAGCGCACACGGCGATGAGCAACACCACGAACACCAGTAGCACCAGCAGATAGATGCGCTGCGTGTTGAAGTCACTGGCAGCCTTGTCCACGCGTGAGCGCAGCGTGGAGAGATGATCCTGCTGGCGCATCGTCTCGTCGTTCTGCATGAGTAGCACTCGGGCGTTGTCGCGTGTCACGAGTGCCGACGACAGCTGGTTCTCGCGGTTGTATTTCTTTCCTTCGAGTATGTTCATAGCGAGCAGCATCACCTCGTCGCCGCGTGTGGGGTAGGTGTACGAAGCGAATAGTGTGCCTTCAGCCACGAGTTCCATGCCGCCGCCCTTTTGCGGCATGGCATCGATGCCGCAGAACTTGATGTGCTTCAGGTCGAGTCCGTGCTTCTCGGCGGCTCGTCGTGCGCCCATCGCCATGCGGTCGTTATGCGCGAAGACGCAGTCGAACTCGTTGTGCGGCTCAGATAGCAGCGAATCGACCGTGCGGAACGCGCCCTGCTCTGTCCAGTCGGCACTGAGATGCTCCACGATACTGATGCCCGGACGACACTGCACCACGCTGTCGAAGCCATTGTTGCGCTCTATCGCCGGCGATGACGTAGAGAGTCCGCTTAGCTCCAGTATGCGTCCGCCGTCGGTGAGTGTGCCAGCCAAGTATTCGCCCATCGAACTGCCAATCTCCTTGTTGTCAGCTCCGATATATGCTGTGTACTTGTCCGACCGTGTGCGGCGGTCGAAGATGATAACCGGTATGCCCTTCTCGTATGCGCGGTCGATGGCAGGCGATATGCTCACCTGACCAGGTGCCACGATGAGCAGGTCTACGCCCTCGTCCACGAACTTGTTAATCTGTTCGGTCTGCATCTGCACGTCGTCGTTTGCCGAACTGATGCGCAGGTCCACATCGTTATAGTAGAGTGCGGCGATGCGCAGCTCCTCGTTCAGCTTCTCGCGCCACACGTCCTCCGAGCATTGTGAAACGCCCACAACGTAACGCTTCTTTTCGGAGCCGCACGAGAGTAACAGAGGGAGCAGAAAGAGTAGGAGACACTGGCAGAGTCTGCGTGCTGAGTGTTTCATTCGTATTCGTTTTTAAGTTGTTTGTTATTATTAGGGGTAGAATGTACTTAAATTCGCTGCAAATATAGTAAAAATAATGCATTCGTAGGTGTTTGTCATATATTTTTGTTTTATGTAACAAATGTGTCATTATTTGAATGATTTGTGCAATACCAGAAGTTTTATTCTTTATACCTTTGCAATGTCAAAAGGAAAAAAACTATTTACAGACCATAAAGCTTCAAGTCTTTAATGAATGACACATCAATCGGATAACAGAAACATTGGCAATAGATTTAGATTAAATATTTGTTTTTAGTATAGTTGATTAGGTTAGTAAGTTGTTATTTAGTAAATTGAAAATCGGAAAAGCACAATACTTTGGAAAAGCACATAGGGCTGCATCAATGCTCCGTTTCGAGAGTCTTGATGCAGCCCTTTTCGTAATCTCTTTGTATTAAGCAGCTGCTTTTTAAGCAGCTGCTTTCTCTTTACATTAATAAGATAGGTCGATAGCAACTGGATACACACGGTACGGATCGAAGTATTCAATGCAACTGTTCACCATTGCCTGCAAATCGGCTTTGGCTATACCATGGAAGACTTGCTTGCCGTTTATCTTGACTGTTACCGGCTTCTTGAGATTCACCAGCTGTTCGTTGAGATACACCCTCAGTCTGCCACCGGTAGCTATGGTGTAGTTGCGATTGAACTTCAGGTCGATGCCCCACTGCTTGTCCTTCATCGTTGTAGTGTATTCTACATCACTTACCTTGATAGAAACCACGTTCTTGTCGATATCCATCTCGTAATACGTTCTTGCCTCTGACGGGCGTGTCAGCACCTGCAGGTTATAGAATCCAGAACGATGTCTGCCGTCCATCTCGAAGTCCTCCCAAAGCACCGTCTTCGGATACGGATTGCGTACAAACTGCTTGAGCCAAGGTGTGGTCAGTCCGTAAGTGATGTGGTGCTGCATGCCAGGCAAAAGATTGATGCGATGGCGAAAGATGGGCGTGTTGTCCACAGCCAACGGACGAGCTAGCTGTACAGAATCGAAAGCCACTTGGGTGAACCATGTGAGGTCGTTGCGATAAAATCCCATGTCGTCAGCACCCGTAAGCAACGAGAAACCTATATTGGCGCAGTTCTCTACCGGCGCATTCTTCAGAGGTTCGCCACCTGCCATCGGACCCGCTGCCGCCCAATAGTCGGCGTAGAAAGAGGCGAGACGCTGACTGCCGTAACCGCCCTCACTGATGCCGAATACGTAGAGTCGGTTGGCATCCACCTCGCCGCTCGTCAGACTCAAGCGGATAAGCTTTTCGAAGGCATACTGCTTCGACAGATGCCACCAGCGGTAGTATTCGCCCTCGTTAGGAATCTGCGGAATGAAATAGATAGACGGTGCATCCTGAAATCTAAGTCCCAGTTCGATACCATTCGCCCATTCTCTGTCCTTTGAACCCGAACCGTGCGTGTATAGGAAGAGCGGATATTGACCGTTGGCAGCCATACCCTTCTTGCCGTAATAATAAGGCATAACCGCATTCGGCTCCAGGCACTGCGGCAAGTGCCATGCGCTGTTCTTAGCCAGCTTCAGGTCGGCAGGCTCTATGAGTTTTTCCTCCTGCAGCGCATTGTTCGCCTCGCACCATGCAGTCCAAACCATCTTCTGATAGTTGGCTATGTCTTTGTTCTTTATTGCTGTCTGAAGCTCAGTGCCGAGAGGAGCGTTCTGAACGAAACTTGCCTTGCCGTCCTGCTCCAAAGCTTTCTGCTGCGCTTGCAGCGACTGTTCGAAATAGGTATTCACCGTTTTCTGCAAGTCCTGCGATTGCGCCGTTGTGTGAGTAGAATAGGTTAGTGAGGCAATAGCCATCACCGCATAAATCGTTTTTCTCATTTGTATAAAATGCTATTTGATGTTGATGGACAATGTCTCTTCTGGCAGACCCTCTGCCGACACTTTAAGCGTAGCCTTGCCCTGCTTCGTGCCCTCCACTACGACAACCAGCTCGCCACTGAAGAGCGGCATATCCGTCGAGTTGAATGCCACGAGCGATGTTGCGTCACCGTTGCACGCCGCACGGTACTTCGCTGCGCCCTTCACCTCAAACTTCATCTTGTTCGTAGCCGTCGGACAGGGTGTTCCGTCCTTGTCCACAACCGATACATTTACGAATGCGAGGTCCTCGCCATTGGCAGCGATGCTGCTGCGGTCGGCTTCGAGCACGATGCGTGCCGGTTTGCCAGCCGTGCGCACGCTCTTCTCGCCCATCACCGAGCCGTCGTAGTTGTAAGCCACCACCTTCAGCTCGCCCGGCTCGTACTTCACGTTGTTCCAGCGCAGGCGGTAGCGGTCGAGGCGTGTGCCCGGGTTCTTTACTATTCTGCCCTGACTCTTGCCGTTTACGAACAACTCAGCCGACGGCGCATTGGTGTAGCAGTACACCGGTGTCACCTCGCCCTCGCGTCCCGGGAACGTCCAGTGAGGCAGCACGTGCAGCGTGTTCACGTCCGTGCGCCAGTGAGAGCGGTACAGCCAGTAGCGGTCTTTCGGCAGTCCGGCGAGGTCGCAGATGCCGAAGTAGCTCGAGCGCGACGGCCAGTACTCGTCGTATGGCGACGGCTCGCCCAAGTAGTCGTAGCCCGTCCACACGAACTCGCCGATGGTATAGTCGCGGTCGTCCTGCATACGCCAGTCGTCATCCGGCAGATTGCTCCACGGACAATACTCCACGTCGTACGACGAGCACTGTCCGTCGGCGTAAGTCTTCGAGTCGGACGGCTCCACTGGGAACTTATACACGCCGCGCGAGCTCACTGTCGATGCTGTCTCCGAGCCTAAGAGGAATCCCTTCGGCAGCTGCTTTATGTTGTTGTCGTACTTATGCACGCGATAGTTGAAGCCCGGCACATCCATCACCTGCGCAAAGCCCGAACCCAATGCTGCCTCAGCCTGGTCCACACCCTGCGTAACGGGTCGTGTAGGGTCGTACTTGTGGCAGAGCGCCTGCAGATGTTCGCTTATCTGTCTGCCTTCTTCGCTCCACTGCTCAGGTATCTCGTTGCCGATGCTCCACATCACGATAGACGGATGGTTGCGGTGGTTGCGCACGAGGTTCTCTATGTCGCGGTCAGCCCATTCCTTGAAGTTCAGCGCGTAGCCGTTCTTGCATTTAGGGTATATCCACATGTCGAAACTCTCCGCCATCACCATCATGCCCATCGAGTCGCACACCTCCATCTGCCACGTCGACGGCATATTGTGCGCCGTGCGTATTGCGTCGCATCCCATGTCCTTCATCGTGCGGATCTGACGTATGAGCGCCGCCTTGTTCACGGCTGCTCCCAACGGACCCAGGTCGTGGTGCAGGCATACGCCCTTTATCTTTCGCGATTTGCCGTTCAGCTGAAAGCCGTCGTACTGCGCCACGCTCACCGTACGTATGCCTACCTTTTCTGTGGTCTCGTCTACGAGCTTGTTGTTGCGGTAAAGGCGTGTGACGAGCTTATATAGATAAGGTGTCTCCGGCGACCATAGCTGCGCGTTCTCAACCGTAAGTCGCTTCTCCACGTCGCTTGCGCTCTTCACTTGCGCCACCGTCTTGCCCTCGTTGTCGATGAGTAGGTTCTCCACAAAGAGACCCTTCTCCGCATTGTTGATGTTCGTGCAGACGCTCACCTCCGCCTTGCCGTCCTTAATCAGCTCCGTGCGGAAGTAGCTTTCCCACTGGTTGATGCTTGCGCGGTCGGCGGTTGTCACGAGCTGTACGGGGCGGTAGAGTCCGCCGCCGGGGTACCAGCGCGAACTTTCCTCGCGGTTGTTGAGGCTCACGCTTATCTCGTTCTTGCCTTTCTTCAGATACGGTGCTGCATCCACACGAAAGGCGTTGTAGCCGTACGCCCAGTGACCAGCCAACTTGCCGTTTATATACACGTGTGGGTCAGCCATTGCGCCGTCAAACTCCAGTACGGCAGTCTTCGGCACGCGCTTTATGTCGACCGTTGTCTTATAGTAGCCGCGACCGATCCACGGCAGTGCGCCTGAGCGTCCCGACTTCTCTGTCTTCTCCGTCTCGCCGTTCTGCACGATAGCCACATTCTGCAGGTCCCACTTCTTGTCGAAAGGTCCGTTTATAGCCCAGTCGTGCGGTATTGTCACCGACTTGTAGTTGATGCTGTCGCGCGAGAACTGCCATTGGCGCAGATTCTGCGTCGTGCGCTGTGCCGAAACGGCACCACAAGATAATAGAGCGAGTGAAATTAATGTTGATTTGTTCATGTTGAAATTAGGTGTTGAGATGTTGAGGTGTTGAGATGGTGAGGGAGGTGTTTAAGCCGAACTAAGCCTGTTAAAGGCAGCGTTTAAGCCGAACTAAGCCTTCTTGGGCTTTTCTAAGCCATTGTTGACTAAGCCTTCCTAAGCCCTCCCCGACGGGGAGGGTTGGGAGGGGCTTGAGGGTTGGGAGGGGCTTTTTACTCTTTTACTCTTTTACCTTTTTACTTTTAAAAGCATCCAGCGTCGCCGTCGGCTTGCCGTTTGCGTCGAACGCTCCCTTGTTATATTCTTTCCAGCCGCCGTAGCATTCCGGTTCCAGTAGAAGATGCCGAGACACGAAGCGTTCGCCTTGCAGCCCTCCACCATCTTCTGCATCATTGCGGCAGCGTTCTCCGAGTCCCACGCCATGCCAATCTCGCACACCATCACCTTCGTGTTGTAGCGAGCGGCGAGCGTAGAGATGTTCGCCAGGCAGTCGTCGGTGACGGTCTGCCAGTTGTCGTCCTCCGGATAGAGCGACATGCCTATCACGTCCCACTTTGCGCCGGCAGCCTTCAAGCCGTCGAACATCCATGTGAAGCGACCGAGCACATTGCCCTGGTCGATGTGTATGATGCATTGAGCCTCAGGGTACACAGCCTTGGCAGCGTCGTAGCCAGCGTTGTTGAGAGCGGCATAGTTGCCGAAGTTATTGTCTGAAGCCAAACCCAACGGCCACAGCATACCCGTCGTAGTCTCGTTGCCAATCTGAATCCACTCCACGTCGATGCCGTTCTCTTTGAGATAACTGAGCACGTCCGTTGTGTGGTCAGCCACGGCAGCCTCCATCTTCTGCAGGTCGTCCTTGAAGTTAGTCCAAGCAGCCGGAATATTCTGCTTGCCAGGGTCAGCCCACGAGTCAGAGTAGTGGAAGTCGATCATAATGCGCTGACCGAGATTCTTCGCGCGCCACGCCTTTGCGAGCACATCCTGCTTGCCCGACCAGCCGTCCTGCGGATCCACCCACACGCGCAGTCGGATGGAGTTCACGCCAAGTCGCGCAGCAGTGTCATGCAGTCTTGCTCGGCACCGCTTGCATTATAGAACTTGCTGCCAGCCTTCTCCATTTCGGTCAGCCAGCTCACGTCCGCACCCTTCGCAAAGCCTGTCATATCATACGTCGGCTTTGACTGCGGAGTTGTATTGTTTTCGTCGTCGCTGCAAGCTGAGAGCGAGAATATCGCGAGTGCAGCTAAAAGCATTATTTTTCGGAATTGATTTTTCATTGCTTTAATGTTTGGTTGTCGCAGCTTGTGCAGAATACAACGATACAAATTTAGATAAAATTTCCGAATTATAAGCCAGTTGGAATAAAAAACAGAAATGAATATCTCCGAGTGCTCGCTGCTTGAGTTGAAATGTCAAGACCGACATACCTAAAATCTTGCATCAACGTGCTCTAAGTCACAAATTATATTTATTTTTGGGAAGAAATCATTAACCCCAAATATGCAAGCCTATGAAAGCTGTATGCGGTCTTGACGTGCACAAAGATAGATAAAATGTTAGTTATTAGTTGCTTTTTTGGTAGAAGATGGCTGGCAGAGAGGTGCGAAGTGTAGAGAATAGTTGCCGTTTGCGTCCGCCGTCTGATTGGATTGCGTCCGCCGTCTGATTGGATCGCGTTCGGTGTCTGATCGGATTGCGTTCGGTGTCCGATGACTTAAGTCCTACGTTTGGGCGACTTTCCTTGACACTTTCCACTGCCCGCAGTCCACTTTTTGCTTATTTAAAACCTACTACTTATGCTTTAATGTGTTAGAACTTCCGACCCACGCTGAGCGTGTATGCTAAAAAATATACGGCATCACGCCGACCGATTACTCGCACGGGTGATGCCGTATATACGTTTATTTCAGTATTTTGTAAAGTAGCCCTTTGCTACTTCAGGTTATAGACAGCGTATTTTGCCTTGCCTTTGACCATGACCTTGTTGTAGGGCTTGGTCGGGAATACAAGGTTGGTCATAGCCATACGACCTTCTGCGTCGAACGCCTCGATGCTGCAGCGGTCGATGAACACTCTGAGCTGAGTCATCTTGCCGTGAACCGGAGCCGTTGTGACGGCAGAGAAGTCGTCGCTGAAGTCCTTCAGTCCGCTCTTTGAGCGGTCGACGGTGAACGTGCGAATCTTGTCGTCGTAAACCATCACCACCTTCTCGCCCTTTTCGTTCAAGAGGGTGATTGTGGCTGTGCCCTTGAGTGTAACCACCAGTTCGCACGACTCGCTCAGCGTCTTTGTAGACTTCTTCGGGCGAGCCGCTGTCATCTCAGGCGACGGAGTTACGCCGCAGTAGGTGTTGCCTGATACTCGTAGAGATCGAGGTCGCGCGGAATTGAGTTGCCCGAGCGATACTGCATTGTAGGCACCTGATTGGCATACTGCCAGTTGCTCATCCATGCCATAGCCACGTGGCGACCATTGGGCGCATTGTCGAAGGTTACGGTGGCGTAGTGGTCCTTGCCGTAGTCCATCCATCGTGTCACTTCGGGAGCCGTCTCGCATGTGAATTTCTTACCGTCGAAGTCGCCCACGAAATACTGTGTAGCCGAACCACCGAACGGGCCGCCGGGGTTGATGTTGCAGATGAGAAGCCACTTATATGTGTCGGTGCCGCGCACGTGCAGTTTCATAAGGTCGGGGCACTCCCATACGCCGCCGTGGTTGCCGTATTCGGCACCGAACTGGCTCTCGAGCTTCCAGTCCTTAAGGTCGTCAGACGAGTAGATGTTCATGTGCTGACCCTCGGCAAGAATCATGTTCCACTTCTTGATATCCTCATTCCAGAACATGTGCGGGTCGCGGAAGTCGGGTGCGCTGCTTGTGATTATGGGGTTGCCCTCGTGTTTTGTGAACGTCATGCCGTTGTCGTTGCTGTAGGCGAGGCTCTGCGTCTGGCTCTCGCCAGCCGATGTGTACATAGCCACTACGGCATCCTTACCGAATCCGGCAGTATTGTTGTGGTCTACTACAGCCGAACCAGAGAATATAGTGCCCCATGCGTCAGGCTCAATAGGCGTACCCTCGAACTTCCAGTGCAGAAGGTCGGTAGACGTAGAGTGACCCCATGTCATGTTCTCCACTGCGATCCGTACGGGTTGTACTGGAAGTAGAGATGCCATACGCCGTCCTTGTAGAACATGCCGTTCGGGTCGTTCATCCATCCGTAAGTAGGAGTGTGGTGGTAGACGGGGCGATATTGCTCACGGTTGGAGAGGTCGAGCGAGTCGGCGTACTTCATGTTCTTCCAGCAGGTGAAGCTCGCGATGCCGCCATCGTTGCGGTAGGTGCCGTTCACGTGGATGTCGAAAGAGATATTGCTGCTCTCCTTATACTCGTCGAGGACGAACGGCACATAATAGTCGATGTGGTTCGAAGCCAGGCGTATGTTGAACGCCTTCACCTGGTTGTTGCTGTCTATGACCTTCACGTTGCACATCTCAGCCTTCTCCTGCACTGGCAAGAGCAGGTATTTCTGCGATTTGTCAACACGATAGATGCAGTGGTTGCCACTGAGAAAACGAGTCTGCTGCGCCGAGGCTGTCATTGCAATTCCTACGAGGAGCGACGCTGCCGCTGTACGCTGAAGAAAGATTTGTTCATATTTTATATAGGTTTTTAGAATAATCGAAATTGCCGAGCCGGTAGACTCTCGGCTTTTGCTGCAAAATTAAGCTATATATCTAAATCTGTATGCCATTTATGTTTCATAAAATTGTAGAAAACAGCGTATGAAACAAATCTTACACTAATTGTTTAAAATATTACTTATAGATTTCGATAAATTACTTAACTTTGCTAACGAAAGCATTAAAACCTTACATGTATTTATGAAAACCAGAATCTCTAATACATTATTTATATTATTTGCGACGCTTGTTACGCTCAGCGGTTGCACCACCAACTATAAATATAAGATAGGTGTATCGCAGTGTGTAGGCGGACGATGGCGCGAGAAAGCCAACGTAGAGATGCTCTCGGCGCAACACCTCTACGACAATGATGTGAAGGTGATAATAAAGAATGCCGACAACAACAACGAACGCCAATGCTTGCAGATAGACAGTCTTGTGGACGAAGGCGTCGATTTGCTTGTGGTTTCGCCTAATGACTACCATGCTCTGAATGGCAGTCTGCAACGCGCTCGCGAAAAGAACATTCCTATTGTTTTCTTCGACCGTACTACAGCATTGAAAGACTATACCGCTTATATCGGGGGCGACAACGTTGAGGCAGGACGCAAGATGGCGGAGTATGCAGTTTTGCTATGCCGTGACAGTGTTAAGACAGACGGACGACGCCCTATTGTGCTGGAGATGACCGGACCGCTCGCAATATCGCCTGCCGCACAGCGCCACGCCGGATTTAGCGAAGTCATCAGCAACAATCCGTCAATCGACTATCGCCATTTGCCAAGTCAATGGTCGTATGACGACTGCAAGCGCATTATGCGTGAATGGCTGGAGAACGGCAAGGCGGTAGATGTAGTGTTCTGTCATAGCGACCTTGCTGCTGTGGGAGCTTACGAGGCTGCAAAAGAGTTGCACAAAGAGCGTGAGATACGCTTTCTTGGCATCGACGGACTGCCGGGCGAGGGTCTTGACGCTGTGCAGAACGGACAACTCGCCGCGTCGTACATCTATCCTACGCATGGCGAGGAAGTGATAGCTCTCGCTCTGCGCATACTTGAGGGTAAGCCGTTCGAGCGTACGAATAACCTGAAAAGCATTGTCGTGACACCGCAAAACGTAGCCGATATAGCACTTAGCAGCAGCTCGCTGATGAAGCAGAACTCCTATCTCGCCACCATACAGACAAAGCTTGAGACCTATCTCGGCTTCTACCACATACAGCGCGCGCTGCTCATAGTGTCGCTGCTCGTCATCCTGCTGCTTGCTGTAGCTGTTTTCACTACATGGCGTGCTGTGAAAGCCACACGTCGTGCCAACCGTCGAATGCGCGAACTGAATGATGAGCAGACTCGATTCTTCACAAACGCATCGCATCAGTTGCGTACTCCGCTCACGCTTATAGCCGGACCGGTCAACCAACTCGCAGAAGGCAAGGGCGACCGGCAGCAGCTCGTGGGTATCGTGCAGCGCAACGTAGAACAGTTGCAGCGCCTTGTGAGCGACGTGCTGCTGTTCCGTCGCGAGAACAGCGCCACCGTTGACGACACTACCGTAACTACCGACGAGCAACTCTTAGCAAGTCGCAAGGCTGTGCAGGAGAGTCGTCACGACACACTTATCAACGACAATGCCGAGGAACTCGCCACAGTGCTCATCGTCGACGACAACGCCGATATGCGTGCTTATCTGCGCACGCTGCTGCTCGACCGCTACTATGTTATAGAAGCTGCCGACGGACAGAGCGGACTGAAGCTCGCAGTGGAGAGTGTGCCCGATATCGTAGTGTCGGACGTGATGATGCCCGTAATGGACGGACTCGCCTTCTGCACCCGTCTTAAGCAACACGAGGCAACAAGTCACATTCCCGTATTGCTGCTTACAGCACGCAGCAGCGAGCAACAGCACATCGAAGGATTGCAGACCGGTGCCGATATATACATGACAAAGCCGTTCAGCGCCGACCTGCTGCTTGCCAACATCGCATCGCTGCTTGCCAACCGTCAGAAGCTGCGCCAACTGTTCAACACTCAAAACCTCAACACCACACCATCTCAACATTCAACACTCAACACTCAACATTCTACATCCCCTTCGCCCGACCGCCGCTTCCTCGATACCTTCCTCAAGGCAATGGAGAAGCACATGTCGAATACCAATCTCAAGATAGAAGATCTGGGCGACGAGGTAGGACTCTCGCGTGTGCAGCTCTATCGCAAGGTGAAGGCGCTTACGGGCATGACTCCCGTCGAGATTTTGCGCGAGACACGACTCAAGCGCGCCATGCAGCTGCTCAAAACAACAGATAAAACAGTGTCTGAAATAGCTAACGAAGTGGGATTTGCCACCCCGGGCTACTTCTCCTCATGCTTCAAAAAGCAGTATGACAAGTATCCGACAGACGTCAGAGAGGAGATGAAGGTTTAGCTTTTCGTTACAAAATAAGAAAACAACTCAACGTTTTTGACTATTTAGTCAACGATTGTTGCATGTAACATGAGTGATATTTTGTGAACGATTCATGAAATATTACTCATCTTTTGCTTTCTAACTTTGCAACCGTAAAACTTAAACCCAAAACAAAAAACGTAAAACTTATGAAAAAAGCAAAAGTAGCTTTAGTAGGTATGCTCATGCTCGCTGGGTCAGGCGCATATGCTCAGACCAACGGCATCGGTGGAACAGTGACCGACAACGCCGGTGAACCTATTATCGGTGCATCGGTTAAGGTTAAGGGCACCACGAACATGGGTACAGTGACGGATATCGACGGCAACTTCAAACTTGACGTGAAGCCAGGCGAAACCCTTATCATCTCTTATATAGGTTGCAAAGACCAGGAGGTGAAGGCTGGCGAAAACCTCAAGATTGTGCTTCAGGACAACTCAGAGGTGCTCGGCGAAGTGGTAGTAACGGGTTATCAGGTGCAGCGCAAGGCCGACTTGACCGGTTCTGTATCTGTAGTAAGCACCAAAGACCTCAAGTCGTCAGCCGACACAGATCCTATGCGTTCGCTTCAAGGCAAGGTGCCGGGCATGACTATCACCACCGACGGTTCGCCAATTGGCACCGGTACGGTTCGCATTCGTGGTATCGGTTCGTTCAATTCTTCTCAAGATCCTCTCTTTGTTATCGACGGTGTGCCTACCACCACAACCCTCAACTCGCTCAACATGAACGATATTGAGAGTATGCAGGTGCTCAAGGATGCTGCTTCGGCATCTATCTATGGTTCGCGTGCTGCCAACGGCGTAATCATCATCACCACAAAGCATGGCAAGAAGGGTAGCAAGCTGAATGTCGACTTCTCGGCAAACCTTACAGCTCAGTTCTACAACTCGCAGTCGATGATGAAGCTCTGCAACACCTCAGAGTATGCAACGGCAATGGCTCAGGCTGCACTCAACGATGGTCTCGACCCCGTGGCTTATGCCCACAACTATGGTCTTGACTTCAAAGCCTCTACCGGCCGCACCATCAAGGCATACGATCCTGCCTCAAAAAGCTATAAGACATATACCGTAAACGGTGCATACGACGGCTATATCAATGCAAAGAAAACAATGCGACTGTCGGACACCGACTGGCTTGACGAGATTTCGCGCACCGGTTTCATGCAGAACTACGACCTCTCTCTGTCGGGTGCCACCGACAAGTTCACAGGTCTTTTCTCGGCAGGCTACAAGAAGAACGACGGTATCTTGAAGTATTCTAACTTCGAGAACTTCTCAGCCCGATTTAACTCTACATACAATGTGAACAAGATTGTAAGTGTAGGCGAGAACGCTACGGTTACTTACTCGAAGCAGGTAAATAGCGCACCGATGGAGAATGCGTTGAAGATGTCGCCTACGGTGCCCGTATATGAAGAAGACGGCACTACATTCGCTGGTCCGGTGGGTGGTATGAGCGACCGTCAGAACCCTCTGCGCGAGATGTACATGAACCGCGACAACGCACAGAAGATATGGCGTGTGTTCGGCAATGCTATGTAGATGTGAAACCGCTGAAGGGCCTTGTGCTCCGTTCTAATTTCGGTCTCGACTACTACCATTCGTTCATTCGCTCGATGAACCACACGTTCAAGTCGGACATCGTGAACAACGACATACCAAGCACCACACTCTCTGCCCACGACGACGTGCGCTGGACATGGAGTAACACAGCCAACTACAACTTCAAGATTGCACGCGACCACGACTTCACGGTGCTTGCTGGTATGGAATTGCACAAGCAGACCGTAGAGGATATGGGTGCGTATGCCCAGAGCTTCGTGATAGAGGACAAGGACTATATGTGGCCCGATGCCGCTACGGGTATTGAGCGCGCTACGGGTATCGGCTCTGGCTACTCGCTGGCTTCGTTCTTCGGTAAGGTCGACTACAACTGGCAGGATCTTATCCTTGCTTCGTTCACCATACGTCGCGACGGCAGCTCGCGTTTCGGCAAGAACAATCGCTATGGCAACTTCCCTGCAGCTACTTTGGGCTATCGTCTTTCGAAGAACCTCAAAGCAAACTGGATTGACGATATTAAGATTCGTGCCTCATGGGGTAAGACTGGTAACCAGGAGATTTCCAACACAGCTCGCTACGGCTTGTATGTAGCCGACTACGGATTAGACCGTGTTACATCTACTGCTTACGATATCTATCGTCAGGGTACAGGCATCTTCCCGTCAGGTTTCCGCGCAACTCAGACCGCGAACGACAACTTGAAGTGGGAGACAACAATACAGTATAACGTTGGTGCCGACTTCTCTTTGCTCAACCAGCAACTCTACGGATCGGTTGATGCATATATTAAGGATGTAAAGGACATGCTTATCTCGCCGGCATTCCTCGGAGCAGTGGGCGAGGGCGGTTCCACATGGTCGAACGGTCCGTCGCTTCGCAACGTGGGTATGGAGGCAAGCGTAGGCTACCGCCACATCACGAAGTATGGTCTGCGCTACGACGTGACTGCCAACATCGACTTCTTCCGCAACAAAGTGACGTATCTGCCTTCTACCACAACCGGCTCGTATGCACACACAATGAAGGAGAACCTCGTGCAGTCGAAGAAGCCTTACGGCTCTATCGTGGGCTACGTTGTAGATGGACTCTTCCAGAACAGCGATGAGGCAAAAGCCTCTGGTCAGCCTAACGCTCGTGTGGGCGGATTGAAGTATGCCGACCTCGACCACAACGGCACTATCGACGCAAAGGATCAGACATGGATTTTCAATCCGGTGCCCGACTTCAATTGGGGTCTGAACGTGCAGCTCGGATACAAGAACTTCGACCTCTCTATGTTCTTCCAGGGAGTATGCGGCGTAGATGTTTACAACAACCAGAAATTCCAGACCGACTTCTGGAGCATCACCGACGCCGGAAGCAACAAGGGCAACCGTCTGCTTGGCGCTTGGACCGAGGACAACACTTCGTCTAAGATACCGGCGCTCACAACCAACAACACCGGTGACGAGGGACGCGCCTCTACTTACTTCGTGGAACACGGCAACTGGATGAAGCTCCGCACGCTGCAGCTTGGCTACAACTTCAGCGACTCGCTCCTGAAGAAGCTCCACATGACATCGGCTCGTGTATATGTTTCGGGTCAGAACCTCTTCACATGGAAGAGCAGCAGCTTCACCATCTCCGACCCCGAGAACCCCAACTGGGCATATCCTCACTCTTCATCAGTGTCGTTCGGACTGCAGCTCAGTTTCTAAGGAGCTATTGATATTACAAAGAAGTCAAAACAATTTAAAGAATCAGAACAATGAAAAATTTATCTAAATATATATTTGCAGCGATGCTCACGCTCGGCACTGTAACATCGTGCAGCGATTTCCTCGACGACTCTCCGCAGGGTGTAGTTGATCAGGACAAGGCTTTCAAACTCCCCGACGATATGGTCAATTCGGCATACGCCATGCTCGGCGACTGCTGGTACTCTTATCCGTTCAACCTCTGCCTTACGGCGATTTGTCGTCAGACGACTGCTTGAAGGGCGGATCGGGCACTACCGACACTGGTTATCATCCGATGGAGATTTGGTCGACTATGACTTCTACACCGGGCGAGTTCGACGAACTTTGGTATCGCCTCTACTGTGCTGTTAGCCGCTGCAACCGCGCGCTGCTCTCGCTTGAGCAGTATGGCGACAGCAAACTTGGCGAGGAGGTGACGAAGCAGCGTGTGGCAGAGGTGAAGTTCCTGCGCGCCCACTTCTACTTCAAGCTCATCACCATGTTCCGCCAGGTGCCTTGGATTGACGAGAACGTAATGAAGAACAATCTTCAGGAGAAGACCCGCAACGACGAGTTACATACCAGGAGTTGTTCGGCAAGATAATAAACGACTTCAAGGAGGCTTACGACGTGCTGCCCGAGATGCAGAAAGAGCAGAACCGCGTCAACCGCGTTGCTGCTGCGGCATATCTCGCCAAGTGCTATCTGACGCTTGCCTACGGCGACGGCTACGAGGCAACCAACGGCTACGACCACATCAACAAGGAGTATATGCAGAAGGTGATTGAATACACAAACGTGGTGAAGAACTCGCCCTACTTCGGCTATCTTGAAGACTACGGCGACATCTTCCTGCCCGAACATAAGAACAGCAAGGAGAGTGTGTTCGCTGTGCAGACTTCCGACTACAAGGACGACAATACCACCTTCGGACGCGCCAACTGGAGCAACGTGCTCAACGGTGTTTGGGGAGTGTGGTCGTGCGGATGGGACTTCCACAAGCCGTCGCAGGACCTCGTGAACGCCTTCAAGACAAAGAACGGACTGCCCGAGTTTGACGATTATAACAAGCATATCGACTATCCCGTCAACGGCCAGCCGACCACCCAGAAATGGGATCCGCGTCTCTTCCACACCGTGGGTATGCCTACTTTCCCGTACAAGTACGAGAAGGAGTATACGCTCACAAAGGCTAACAGTCGCACACCGAACACTTACGGCTACTACTGCTCTATGAAGGAGGTGCCGCAACGCTCTAAGGGCGAGACCTACAACGGCTCATGGCAGGCGTTCGCTATGAACGACTATGTGTTCCGCTTCTCCGATGTGATGCTCATGCGTGCAGAGGCTCTCATCGAAACCGACCAGCTTGCTGAGGCTCGCATCATAATCAACGACATTCGCCAGCGTGCGAAGAACTCAGTAGACAAGCACATCGCTTACGCCAAGGATCAGTGCGAGATAGCACTCTACCCCGAGTCTTACTTCAAGGACAAGGAGACGGCACGCAAGTGTCTGCGCTGGGAGCGCCGTCTGGAGCTTGCAATGGAGAACGGACGCTACTTCGACCTGCGTCGCTGGGGATTGGCTTCAAAGACTCTCAACGCCTACTTCGCAAACGAGAAGAACGACGTGTACGACGGACAGACATACGCTACGTATCTTAAGGATGCCCACTACACGGCTGGCAAGAACGAGTTCTACCCGATTCCTTACAACCAGCTCTACTATGTGCCTGGCTTGTATAAGCAGAACAAGAACTACTAAAAGGCGCCACCGATATTCGGAGTAAATATAAAAACCCTTAATACGAAAAAGCGGAGGATACCACACCTCCGCTTTCTTGTACTGTGTAAAGCGCAATAGCACGAATGTTGCATCTGTAGCAAATATGTTGTGCAATGCGATTATTACAACTTTATGTAACATAATTTTCGCTCTGCTCGGCACGTTTAGCGTAATTTTGCTGCAGAAATTAATTCTCAACTCAACTAATAACTAAAAGTTTCATACGCAATGAACAATTCCAATCAAAGCAAACTGACACTCATCCCGGTGATGATTGCCTTCTTCACTATGGGCTTCGTCGACCTGGTCGGTGCGGTTTCAAACAACATGCAGGAAGACTTCGGACTCTCCGACTCCGCAGCAAACTTCTTCCCCTCGCTCGTGTTCTTCTGGTTCCTTATCTTCTCTGTGCCTACTGGCATGCTCATGAATAAGATAGGTAGAAAGAAGACCGTGCTGCTCTCAGTAGTAATTACAACATTGGCTGTGTTCCTGCCGCTCTTCGACAGCTTTATGCCTACAAAGGAGAGCCAGCTTTGGCTGATGTACATCTCTTTCTCGCTGCTCGGCATAGGCAACGCCATCATGCAGACCGGCATCAATCCGCTCGTGACGATGCTCGTGAAGGGTCACTTGGCTTCGACGCTCACCTTCGGTCAGTTCGTTAAGGCTATCGCTTCGTTCATCGCTCCGCTCATCGCGGCATGGGGTGCTACCACCACAGCTCCTATCCTCGGACTCAGCTGGCGCATCCTCTTCCTGCTCTTCTTCGTGATAGGTATGGTGGCTACGCTGTGGCTCGGCATGACACACATCGAGGAAGAACCCATCGAAGGCAAGGCTTCTGGCTTCGGCGACTGTCTGAAGATGCTCGGTTCGCCTATCATCCTGCTCTCGTTCGTCGGCATCATGTGCCACGTGGGTATCGACGTAGGCACAAACGCCGTTGCACCGAAAGTGTTGTTCGAGCGTCTTGGCGGTGCCGGCGACTCGCTCAGCCAGTTCGAGTACGCTACGTCAATCTACTTCGCATTCCGTACGCTCGGCTGCTTCACCGGTTCAATCCTTATGCGCAAGCTCAATATCCGCACCTTCTTCACAATCATCGTGCTGATGATGGCGCTCTCTATGGTCGGCTTGGTGTTCGGCACAGAGAAGTGGGAGCTTTGGGCAGCTATCGCTCTCGTAGGCTACGGCAACTCTAACGTGTTCTCTATCGTCTTCTCGCAGGCTATGCTCTCTGCTCCAGAGAAGAAGAACGAGGTTTCGGGCCTTATGATCATGGGTCTGTTCGGCGGTACTGTGTTCCCGCTCCTCATGGGCTTCGCCAGTGACGCCGCAAAGGCTGCCGGCGCTCAGTATCCGCAAATCTGGGCTGCTGCTGTGATGGCGGTAGGCGTGGCTTATCTGCTCAGCTATATACCTAAAGTAAAGCAGAACTAAAGCCCCTCCCAACCCTCCCCGTCGGGGAGGGCTTAGTTAGCTTAAAAAGGCTTAGTTTGTCTTGGCTTAGAAAGGCTTAAGAAGGCTTAGAAAGGCTTAAACGCTGCCTTAGAAAGGCTTAAAAAGGCTTAGTTCGGCTTAAAATGCTCGGCTTATTCAAAAAAAACAATAACTGAAGACAATAAAACTATGGAAAAGAAATATGTAGTAGGACTCGGTGAGGCACTCTGGGACGTGCTTCCTGAAGGTAAGAAACTTGGTGGTGCACCGGCTAACTTCGCGTTCCACGCCGGTCAGTTCGGCTTGAACTCAATCGCTGTGAGCGCTCTTGGCGAGGACAAGCTCGCTGAGGAGACTGTGCAGCAGCTCGAGGAGAAGGGCTTGCAGTATTGCATGCCGCGCGTGCCTTATCCAACCGGCACCGTGCAGGTGAAGCTCGACGACGAGGGCATACCTACATACGACATAAAGGAGAACGTAGCGTGGGATAACATCCCGTTCACCGACGAGGTGAAGGCTATCGCTGAGAACACAAAGGCTGTGTGCTGGGGCTCGCTCGCCCAGCGCAACGTGGTTAGCCGCGAGACTATCTACAAGTTTCTCGACGCTACACCTGCCGACTGCATGAAGATATTCGACATCAACCTGCGTCAGGACTTCTACACAAAGGATGTTATCTGCGAGAGCATGAAGCGCTGCAACGTTCTTAAGATTAACGACGAGGAGCTTGTGCTCATCGGTAGAATGTTCGGCTATCCGGGCTTGGACATCGAGAACAAGTGCTGGCTCATCCTTGGCAAGTACGACCTCGATATGCTCGTGCTCACCTGCGGCGTAAACGGCTCGTACGTGTTCACACCAGGCGAGATGTCGTTCCAGCCACACCGAAGGTTGAGGTGGCTGACACCGTTGGCGCAGGCGACTCGTTCACGGGTACTTTCTGTGCTTCTATACTCGCCGGAATGCCGGTGACTGAGGCTCACGAGCGCGCAGTGAGAGTGAGTGCATACGTCTGCACGCAGAACGGCGCAATGCCCGTACTGCCTGAGGAGGTGAAGTAAAGCCCATCGCAAAATTTGTTGTTAGAGTTAGAAGCCGGAGGCATCGTTGCCTTCGGCTTTTTTCGGTTATATCATACAAACGTTTTTCTGTTTCAGATTAAAGCAGTAACTTTGCGGCTAAATAGGAGGTATGGGCATCTTGCCCATACCACGCACCCACAAACACACCCACACGCACCCACAAACGCTTTTAAAAGTAAAAAAGTAAAAAGTATATGAAATCAATAAGCCGCATCCTTAAAGGCAACCCTACAATGACAGAGAGCACGGTCTATTACGTGCTCGTCATCTGTTGCATATCTCACTTTCTGAACGATATGATACAGTCGATCATTCCGTCTATCTATCCTATCCTCAAGGACAAGTTCGACTTCTCGTTCGCGCAGATAGGTATCATAACGCTCGTCTTTCAGATGACATCCTCCATTCTGCAGCCCTTCACCGGACTCTCTGCCGACCGCCATCCGCGCCCCTATGCGCTCTCCGTCGGCATGTGCTTCACGCTCGCCGGACTGCTCATGCTTGCGTTCGCCGAGAACTATCTGCTCATACTGCTGGCTGTGAGCGTCGTAGGCTTCGGCTCGTCCATGTTCCACCCTACGGCGTCGCGCGTGGCTCAGTTGGCATCGGGCGGCAAGAAGAGTCTTGCGCAGTCTATCTTTCAGGTGGGCGGCAACGGCGGTTCGGCGCTCGGTCCGTTGCTCGCAGCGCTCATCATCCTGCCCTTCGGACAGCACGCCATATCGTGGTTCGCCATAGCCGCCCTGCTCGCAGCACTCATCATGGTGCGCCTCGGAGCGTGGTATAAAGCCCGCCTGCAGTACGCCGTGAAGCATCCGCGCAAGGCGGAAGTGCTGAACACGCACATCTCCCGACGCGCAAAGTATGGCGCATTGCTCATACTCATCCTGCTCGTCTTCTCGAAATACTTCTACACATCCTGCATCACGAGCTACTTCACGTTCTACCTCATCGACAAGTTCGGCGTCTCGGTGCAGGCTTCGCAGATATGCCTCTTCGTGTTCCTCGCCGCCTTCGCCATCGGCACGCTTGCCGGCGGCGTGTTCGGCGACCGCTTCGGACGCAAGTACGTGATATGGTTCTCCATCCTTGGCGCGGCTCCGTTCGCCCTCGCCATGCCCTACGTCAGTCTGACGTGGACCATCGTGTTCACCTTCCTCTCCGGACTCATCATCGCCTCGGCGTTCTCCTCGATAGTGTCTACGCCACCGACCTCATGCCCGACAAAGTAGGACTCATCGCCGGCATCTTCTTCGGCTTGATGTTCGGCTTGGGCGGCATCGGTTCGGCGTTCTTCGGATGGCTCGCCGACAAGACCAGCGTCGAATTCATCTTCAAGGTAAGCGCATTCCTGCCGCTGCTCGGCATAATCGCCGGACTGCTGCCCGATACGCAGAAGCGGTCATAGTGAGGAGGCGTGTCAATAAGCAACGTCATGCAAGAGCCGGCTTTAAATCGGCTCTGCCTATTGCGATTCTATACACATTATATAATATATAGGTAGGTATGTAACCCCATTCTTTATCTCCACTTGTTGTGCATTGGAGAGTACGAAGGCTTGTTGTATGTTGTATTCCTTTATCTGTAAGAACTTATCAAGTGCGCTATGCACTTGATAGTCTTTTCCTGATTTTATTTCGAGCGGGAGTACTGATAGACTCTCCTTGTCGTCTATCAGATAATCCACTTCGCCCGTCTTTTTGTTGTCATAGTAATAGAGGCTGAAACCATGTGCCTTCAGCTCTTGAGCAACAACCGTTTCGTAGACCGATCCGAGATTAATGCTTGCCACATCATCCATTATAGCTTTAATGTTGTTGCCGTAGAAAATGCTTGTCAGTATGCCTACATCATTGATGTAGAGTTTTAGAAGGTTCTTGCCGCTGTTTTCTATCAATGGGAAACTTGGCTTGCTGATAGCCTTTACCTCTAATGCTATACCCGACGAAATCAGATAGTCGAATTCCTCAGCGTAGTCGTTCATACGTTTTCCCTTCTTGTCTTCAATGTCTTTTGCTACTACTCGCTTCTTCTTGTTTTCCAAGTTGGAAGGTATCATACTGTAGATACGCTGTATCTTCAGTCGGTTGTGCATGTCTTCATAGCGTGCAGCATCAACTCCGTAGAGATGATGCGTAGCATTATGAATGCTACGGATTGTAGTGATATTCTTTGTTGTCACGAACTCGTTTACGGCATCCGGCAATCCTCCAACCAAGAGATACTTCTTGAATAAATCGAGCAGTTTGTTGTGGATGGCTTCAGGCATCGACTCCCTTGCCGCAAATTTCTTGCTGATAGTGTCAAGTACCAGTTGACCGACACCATTGGCTATTAGGAATTCCTCAAAATCCAATGGATACATGTGCTTGATGATTATGCTGCCCAGTGGGATGGACGACGTGGTCTTTAGCGTGACGCCTAACAGCGAACCGCTTGCGATATATGTGAACTTGTTGTCTTCTCGCAAGAACTTTAGCAAGGTTAGCAGGTGGTCGTATGCTTGTATCTCGTCGATGAATACCAAGGTGTTCTCCTTTTCTTTCATTCTGTCGCCAGCTATCGTACTTAAAGCCAGATAGAAATCATCTACAGACTTGGCTTCTGCAAACGTTCTATTTCCAAGCTTGTCTGTCTCCATATTAATCTCAATGTAGTTCGGAAAAAGTTTATTTCCTACTTCGCGGATAATGTACGACTTGCCAATCTGACGCGCACCATCTACAATCAGAATCTTGTTAGTGCCTGATTGTAAATGATTTGTGATGTATTTCTCTATCTTTCTGTATAGCATAATTACACTTTTCTTGTATTTCTTACGCTACAAATATACACTTTTCCTGTGAAATTATCTATCTAAAAATACACTTTTCTTGTTAAATTATGGGTTCTAAAGTACACTTATGGATATTTTATTCGGTTTTTGCAACCTCATTGCACTGCATTTTTTATAATTTTGCATTCAAATTATAAAAATCAGTATGAAAAAGACAATACCAGTTATAGGTATGGCGTGCGTCGTCTGCGCCGCCAACGTAGAGAATACGCTCCGTAAGTTGCGGGGCGTCAACTCGGCTACAGTAACTCTGTCTACACGCACGGTGCTCGTCGACTATGACCCAGACGTGATTACGCTCGACGATATGAAGCGCGAGGTGAGCAACGCCGGCTACGACCTCGTGGTGGAGAACGACCGCAACGCCGAGGAGATAAACCGCCGCGAATATACGCTGTTGCGCCGCCGTACGCTGCTTTCGTGGCTGTTCGCCGCGCTCACGATGTACTTCGGCATGAGCGGCGACGGAACGTTCAACAACCAGATTTGCCTCATACTCGCTCTCTTAAACATGTTCTACTGCGGCAGACGCTTCTATGTGTCGGCGGCAAAACAGATAACGCATCGCACGGCGAACATGGACTCGCTCGTGGCGCTGAGCACACTCATAGCGTTCCTCTTCAGTACGTTCAACACGTTCTTCGGCGAGGCGGTTTGGGGCGCACGCGGCATAGAGTGGCACACCTACTTCGACGCTTCGGTGATGATAATCACGTTCGTGCTTACAGGTCGCTGTCTTGAGGAGAAAGCGAAAGACAGCACGGCGAGCAGCATACGCCAGCTCATGGGCATGCAGCCCAAGACAGCGCGCATCGTGACGCACGAGAAGATGAAAGGCACCGACGACTACCGCATGGAGGAGGTGCCTATCTCTACGATTCAGATTGGCGACACGATAGAGGTGCGCGCCGGAGAGAAGATTCCGGTGGACGGCGTGGTGTGTGCGGCAGAGAGTTTTATGACTGCCGATGCGGCGTATGTAGACGAGGCTATGATAAGCGGCGAACCCACTCCGGCAATGAAGAAAGCAGGCGATACCGTGCTCGCCGGAACCATACCGAGCCAGGGCAAGCTGCGTATGCGTGCGCGTCAGATTGGCGAGAACACAGCTCTTGCGCACATCATACGTATGGTGCAGGAGGCACAGGGTAGCAAGGCTCCCGTGCAGCGCATCGTAGACCGAGCCGCACGGGTGTTCGTGCCGACGGTGGCTGCCATCGCGCTGCTCACGTTCTGCGTGTGGTGGGCTGTAGGAGGCAACGCCGCACTGCCGCACGCTATTCTCTCGGCTGTGGCAGTGCTCGTCATTGCCTGCCCCTGTGCAATGGGCTTGGCTACGCCGACGGCACTCATGGTGGGCATCGGCAAGGCTGCGCAGAAGCAGATTCTGATAAAGGACGCATCGGCACTGGAGAACCTGCATAAGATTCAGGCACTCGTCGTCGACAAGACGGGCACGCTGACCATTCCGAACCCGAACATCGACTTCACACGCCAATCTGACATACCGCTCGAAGAGCGCGAAACGCTGAAGCCTAACGCCAAGGAGGCGATAGCGCAGCTGCAGTCGGCTGGCATCGAGGTGTACATGATGAGTGGCGACAAGGAGGAGGCAGCGCACTATTGGCTGCTGAGGCTGGCATACGCAACTATCGCAGCAAGGTGTTGCCGGGCGACAAGCAGGCGCTCGTGCAGCAACTTCAGGGCGAAGGCAAGTGTGTGGCTATGGTGGGCGACGGCATTAACGACACGCAGGCTCTCGCCCTCGCCGATGTTGGCATAGCTATCGGTCGTGGCACAGATGTGGCGATGGACGTGGCGCAGATAACGCTGATGGGCGACGACCTCATGGCGCTGCCCGAAGCCGTAAGGCTCAGTAGACGTACCGTGCGCATGATATGGCAGAATCTCTTTTGGGCATTCGTCTACAACCTCGTCTGCATACCCCTCGCCGCCGGTGCCCTACACATCTTCGGCATCGACTTTCAGATAACGCCGATGTGGGCAAGCGCCTGATGGCGTTCTCAAGCGTAAGCGTAGTGCTCAACTCGCTGCGCCTGCGCTACGCATAGCGGATTGTTTACCGGACAGCAATAATTTATAATTTGTAATTACGCAACAGTTTTCTCAACACTACAACAACCCCTTAATAAACTGAGCACAGCTTTTGCAGATTCTCTTCGAAGTGTTCTTTGTCGATGGCGCTGTTCTTTAGTGTAGAGCGATAGTTGTATATTGTTTGTAGCGAGTAGGAGAGGATGCCGGCAATCTTAGGACTTTCCGTTACGCCCAGTCTTACCAAGGCTGCTACACGCAAACTTGGAGTCAGCTCATTGTCTTCCTTAAGCTCGATTTGTGCCTCGGGTATCAGCAGTGAGTTCAGTTCATTTACAAACGAGGGATAGAGCGAGAGGAAGATTTTGTCGAACTGCGAGAAGAAGCTCTGGCTCTCCTCTGTGCCTCGCTTTGAAGATGAGAGAATGCTCAGCAGTTCGTTCTGCTGATTGGCTTTAATTTTACGTATTACCAGTTTGCGCTGACTGTCCAACCGCTCAATATACTGATAGCAGAGCATGATAAAGGCATTAGCATCAACTCACGCTTTGTGTTGGTGTTTTCAAGCTCATCATTTGCGTCCCGAAGTGCTTTGTTTGAGTCCTTAAGCTCATCGTTTGAGCCCTTAAGCTCGTTGTTAGAGTCTTTAAGTGCTTTGTTGTAGTCTTTGAGCTCGTTGTTAAAGTTCTTAAGTTCATTGTTATTGTACTTAAGTTCATTGTTGTTGTATTTAAGCTCATCGTTAGAGTCTTGAAGTGCTTTGTTTGAACTCATTAGCTCATCGTTAGAGTCCTGAAGCGCTTTGTTTGAGCCTTTAAGTTTCATCGTTAGAGTCCTGAAGCGCTTTGTTTGTAGTCCTTTAAGCTTTCAATCGTTTAGAGTCCTTAAGTGCTTTGTTTGTAGTTTCATTAGCTTTTACAGAATAAGAGTAACCGATTGGAAGGTCTGCTGTGAATTTTGCAGTTCCGTCTGCTCCTGTAGTCACTTTCTCGATC
>ENA-OQHY01000127-OQHY01000127.1-human-gut-metagenome-genome-assembly--contig:-NODE-127-length-42810-cov-4.622145_pt1 | contig 42810 bp, 46 predicted proteins | sample MGYA00242570_ERZ504733 | MGnify/ENA primary metagenome ERZ504733 (study PRJEB26092, sample SAMD00036219) | human gut metagenome | host: Homo sapiens | study: EMG produced TPA metagenomics assembly of... | reverse complement strand
GTGTGAGTCAAATGTGAGACAAAGTTGCTTTGATTACTGTGTTTCTCTTTTTAAAGTCAAATGCAAGGTTTTCGTACTTGTCGTCTGTAAAGAGCTTTCCCTGTTTCTCAAGCTCTTTTACATCATCAATGCAGTCTGAGATTTCTTCTTTTGTAATCTCAGGATTGTCTGCATATTTTGAAAGCATTTCGTCGATTATCTGTTCTTTTGTTGCGTTTTTGTACATTGCAATAACATCATAAGCAAGGTCATCGACTGCGTGTACACTGCCGCTGTAAACATCAAGAACTATGTTGTATCCGTTAAGTTTATACTGATGAATCATAATATCTCCGTTAGACAAAAGGAAAGCCGTTAACCCTTTGGGAAAACGGCGATAATCCTTAATAATCAAATTAAAATAGAATTATTTCTCGCTCATGCACTTTTCGCACTGCTGGTTAGCAACGCCGCAAGATGTCTTACACGCTGACTGACATGAAGTCTGGCACTCGCCGCAACCGCCTGTCTTAACGCTCTTCTTGAGGTCACGAGTTTCGATAGTTTTAATTCTCTTCATAATAAATCAAACTCCTTGTTAGATTTTGTTAGTTTAATATTATCACACAGCCATTGATTTGTCAATCTTTTTTAACTACGCTTATGTTGTCCGTCATACCGCCCTTTGTTGACATAATCTCAACCTTGCAGGCTGAAAGATATTCAATGTAATTTATAAGTTCCTTGCTTATAATTTCACCGGGTACGATGAGGGGAATTCCGGGAGGATATGCCCAGATATACTCGGCAGAAGTTCTGAATTCCGAATTTTGAAACGAAATAGTTTCTTTGTTGAATTTGTACAACTCGCAGGCGTTGAAATTTTTGCCTGTGTAGAGATTTTTTAACGGAACACGCTCGGTGTCGGCTCCTTTTGAAAGTTCGCTGTCAATTGAAATCAGAGCGTCTGAAAGCATATCAAAAGCTTTTTCAGTGTCACAAACTGATGTCATGGCAATTACATAGTCCGAATATGCCATTTCGGTTTCAATCTGATAATTATTTCGCAGTATTTCGGCAAGCTTTGTTCCCGAAATATTTGCGTTCGCTGTTGAAATTACAATTTTGCCGATATCATAATCAAAATCAGTATCGCTTTTATCATAAATTTTCAGATATTTTAGATTTTTAAGTTTTTCTCTGACCGTTTTAAGATTGCAACAATATTCCTTGAATTTATCTTTGCTGTTTTCGCAGAAATCAAGACATTTTTCGATTGAACTCATTAAAATATATGACGGACTGCTTGTTTCAAATACAGCCAAATTTTCGGCAAGAATCTCAGAAAGCTCGCTGTCATTTGTTATGAGCAATGCAGTTTGAGTTAATGACGGCAAAGTTTTGTGCAGACTCAATACTGCGGCGTCTGCACCGCAGTTAAGTGCTTTATCGGGAAAACTGTCTGAAAACGGAAAATGCGCTCCGTGAGCTTCGTCAACAAGTAATTTTGCTCCGTGTTTGTGACAGATTTTGGAAATTGACTTTATATCCGAAACAACTCCTTCATATGTAGGCGAAGTTATGATTACAAGTCTGATTTCATCGTTGTGTTTTGTAAGTTTATCTTCTATATCGCAAGGTGAAACCGATGTAAGAATATTGTATCTGCTGTCTGTATCGGGAAAAATGTAATCGACATTGAGATTAAACAGTTCTGCTGAATTATATACAGATTTGTGGCAGTTACGAGCCATTAAGATCTTGTCGCCTTGATTTGTCATTGAGCGAATTGCTGAAAGTATTCCGCCTGTTGAACCGTTAATCAGAATGAAAGCATTTTTTGCATTGTAAAGTTTTGCAGCCTTTTTCTGAATTTCATTAATAACTCCGTTTGGTGAATGGAGATTGTCAAAATCATGAATTTCGGTTATGTCGATATTATACGGTATTATACCCTCTTCTGTAATGTCCGTTCTTTTGTGTCCGGGCATATGAAAAGGATATATGCCGCTTTTTGAATAATTTTTAAGCTTGTCGTACAGCATATATCCTCCGATATTTTAAATATTTAGTTTGTACCGAACTCAGCGAGTTCAAGTCCCTTGTTGTGTTCAAGCGCCCAGTTTATGCTCCAGTAGCTTGTAAAGAGCAAAAGATGATTGCCTTTAAGATCCTGAATTTTCTTAGTATCGGACGCAAGGTCGAGAGTTTTCGGATCAAGGTCATCGTTTACAATCCAACGGATAAATTCATATGGGAGTGTTTCCATAATGATATCACAGTTGTACTCGTTTTGAAGTCTGTATTTAAGAACATCAAACTGAAGTACGCCTACAACGCCAACGATAACTTCCTCCATACCTGCGTCAAGCTCCTGGAAAATCTGAATTGCACCTTCCTGTGCAATCTGACTTGTACTTGATGAACTGTTTGCGCTTCATTGTGTCTTTCTGACGGACAAGTGCAAAGTGTTCGGGAGCAAATGTAGGAATTCCCCTGAACTGTACCTTGTGTCCCGGTGAACAGATTGTGTCACCGATTGAGAAAATGCCCGGATCAAACACACCGATGATGTCGCCCGCATATGCCTCGTCAACAATTTCTCTTTCCTGAGCCATAATCTGCTGTGGCTGTGAAAGACGCATTTTTTTGTTGCCCTGAACGTGGAACACTTCCATATTCTTTTCAAACTTGCCGCTGCAGATACGCATAAATGCAACTCTGTCACGGTGAGCCTTATTCATGTTTGCCTGAATTTTGAAAACAAATGCAGAGAAAAAGTCTGACATAGGCTCAACCTTTTCATCAACTGTTTCTCTTGGCAGAGGTGCAGTTGTGAGCTGTAAGAACTGTTCAAGGAATGGTTCAACACCAAAGTTTGTAAGAGCCGAACCGAAGAATACAGGAGTAAGCTGACCGTTGCGGACTGCTTCAAGGTCAAATTCATCGCCTGCACCGTCAAGAAGTTCTATTTCATCAAACAAATCCTGCTTATGATAGTAGCCTATTGTATCTTCAAGGGTAGGATCGTCAAGCGTAAGTTCTTTCTTTTCAACTTCTTTCTGACCGTTATTAGCGGTGAAAGCAAGGATTTTCTTAGAATTTCTGTCATACACACCCTTGAATTCCTTACCTGAACCGATTGGCCAGTTTACGGGATAGGTGTGAATTCCGAGAACATTTTCAATGTCTTCAAGAAGGTCAAAAGAATTTTTTGCATCTCTGTCCATCTTGTTGATGAATGTAATGATAGGAATATTACGCATTACACAGACCTTGAAAAGTTTGATGGTCTGTTTCTCAACACCCTTTGAACCGTCAATTACCATTACGGCAGAGTCTGCGCCATAAGTGTACGGTAGGTATCTTCCGAGAAATCCTCATGACCCGGTGTATCAAGAATATTTATGCAATAACCGTTATATTTAAACTGCAAAACCGATGATGTAACAGAAATACCACGCTGTTTTTCAATTTCCATCCAGTCGGACACAGCATGCTTTGCGGTTCTTTTGCCTTTTACCGAACCTGCAAGGTTAATTGCTCCGCCGTAGAGCAAGAGCTTTTCTGTAAGTGTTGTTTTACCCGCATCAGGATGCGAAATAATCGCAAAGGTTCTGCGCTTGCTGATTTCTTCTTTAAATGAACTCATATCTTTCTTCCCTTCGGAGGTTAAGTATATCCACAATTCTATATTTTACTATTTTTGGATGGTATATGTCAATAAAGAATGAAGAAAATGTGAGAAAAATAATTGCTACAAAAACTTGACAAATTTGTAAATATATTGTAATATATTGGTACAGAAGGACTTAATGTGATTTTTCCTATTTTTTCATATACCTTCCAAATCGAGGCAGAAACTTGTGTTTCTGCCTCAAAATCATTTATGAGGTTTTTTATGAGTAATTCTATCGGTCTTTACATTCACATACCGTTTTGTAAGCACAAATGTCCGTATTGCGATTTTTTCAGCGGCAATGCAGATGAAAACGCTTTCGATAATTATGTGATTGAATTAAAAGATAAAATAAAATACTGGTCTGAAAAAGCCAAAAGAGATGTTGCAACCGTATATTTCGGCGGCGGTACGCCGAGTGTTTTGGGTGCAGACAGACTTTGTGATATTCTTGATTTTATCAAGTTTAATTTTAATATTCAAAATAATGCCGAGATTACGGTTGAAGTCAATCCCGACTCCGCCAAAACTATTGATTTTGAGAAAATGTATGCCTGCGGATTTAATCGCATTTCAATGGGAATGCAGACTGCTGTTGAAGATGAATTAAGGCTGCTTGGGAGAATTCACAGCATTAATGATGCAAAGACTTCTGTTGAAAGGGCTAAAAGTGCGGGATTTAATAATATTTCACTTGATTTGATGATGGGAATTCCTAATCAGACAATTGAAAGCCTTGAAAAATCAATCAGTTTCTGTGCCGATTGCAAAGTTACTCATATTTCATCATACATTTTGAAAATCGAGGAGAATACTCCGTTTTATAAGGTGCAAAATAAACTTAAGCTTGCCGATGATGATATGCAGGCTGAAATGTATCTGAAAGCTGTTGAAATGCTTGATTCTCTCGGATACAAGCAATATGAAATTTCTAATTTTGCAAAACATGGTTATGAAAGCCGACATAATACCAATTACTGGAGATGCGGTGAATATATCGGCATAGGTCCGTCTGCACACTCATTTTTTGATGGCAAAAGGTTTTTTTATTCGAGAAGCATGGACGATTTTAATAACAATAAGCTGTCTTTTGAAGGTACGGGCGGAGATGAGGAGGAATTTATTATGCTCTCTCTCAGGCTGAAAAGCGGTCTTAATTATTCTGAATTTGAGGAAAAATTCGGATACACTCTCCCCTCTTACATTATCAAAAAAGCTAAAGAGTATGAAAAATACGGCTATACAAATGTTACAGACAAGTCGATCAGCTTTACACCGAAAGGTTTTCTTGTTTCAAATTCAATAATCAGTGAACTGATATAAAAAACGCTCCGAGAATAAATTCGGAGCGTTAATTTTATGTTATGAATTTGTATGTCAGATTAATACAATGAAGGGTATGAACCGCCGCCGATAAGCGATGTAAGAACACTTGTTGCAAATGTACTTGTGTTAAATGACCACATAGTAAGTTTTGCGCCGATGAAGAATACAATCATAAATGCAACGGCAACGATGAGTGTGAGAATTAAAGTGAATAATGCAGAGTTCTTTGCTTCGGGAACATTAGCTTTTACCTGATTTACAAGTGAAATAACAAGGTAAAGCATAACGATTACGAAGAAGAACAGGAACATATATACGCTGATTAATGCGCAAAGACCTGCCAAAATCCAACCGATTGATGCCGGAATAGATTCAATTGAAAATGTAATGAATGAATCAATAAATGCTTTGGCTGTGTTTTCTTCGGTTTTGTATTTCTTTACATATGCAAAGAGAATAACAGAATAGAAGCCGCCGATAAGGACAGCAGTAACAAGACTTACAAGAAGTGTTTTCGGAAAATCAAGTGCGCTCATAGAAAGCATAAGAAACATATTGCCAAGAATGAGTGCAATAAAGAAAATTGCCGAGAAAAGAGTGCCGAGAATGATGTCTTTTTCAGCCTTTGCTGTTTTGATAACAGTTTTGGAATCCTTAAAGAATGAAGTAAACACAACAGGAATGTTCTTCAAACCTTAACAAAAGCATTTTCCCCAATGGGTGCTGTGTTATTTACGGCATAAGGCGACTGCTGTGTCTGAGGGTTTTGCGGCTGTGCATACTGTTGCTGAACAGGGTTTTGATACTGTGGCTGTTGTGGCTGAACAGGCTGCTGATACTGAGGCTGTGCCTGTGCATTTGCCTGCTGAGCCTGTGCTTGAGCGGCTCTTGACTTTTCGCAGTTGCAAACAGCATTGTCTTCAAGCTGTGCTCCGCAATATTTACAGAATTTCATGGTGATTCCTCCAAGATAAAATAATATGTAACAGGTCTTATAGCTACCTGTCGTTTGTTTATTGAGAAGTGATAACATCAACGCTCACATTATATCACAAATTACAGCAATAATTCAATATTTCTTACAATTTTTTTAATTTTTTACACTTCAGAAAATTATATGTTAAAACAATGAAATGATGTACAGTTCGCAAATAATGACAATAAAACAGCGGCAAAAACTATAAACTTTAGTTTTTGCCGCTGTGGTTTAGTAATAATACCTTATAAATTTTATATTGTAGTAATCACAGGTTGTGATGTCGTTAGTGTCAATCTCATTTATAAGGATATAATCCTGAGCAACACCTAAAAGATAGCCTGTTTTCTGAACAATTGTGTTTGCTCCCATGAGAAAATCAACGGTGATTCGTCTTCCGATTTGTGTTCGCATAAAACCGTTGTGATATCTCAGATTTTCGGCTGTTACAGGAAACGGATATTGATAATCACTCATCGACATTCCAATATTCTGCCTTATCGGCGTTGCAACGGTGGCTCCGGAACTCGCCGTTGTAGCAGGGGTTGCAGGCAAAACAGGTATAGATGTATCTATTTTTTTTAAGTTCTTAATGAACGGTATATTTTGAAGACTTCCGCTGTATTTATTTATATTTTCAGGTTGTTCTTCTGATGTACTTCCGCCCTCTTCATATGCTATTTCTGCCTGTTCAAGCGAGGGATTGTCATTTGATTTTTGAACTTTTTCTGTCATATTGGGGTGTGCAACAGACGGTGCGCCCTGATTGTGTCGCATAATTTCGTCAATCGCAGGAATATAACATCCGATATCCGCTGTGTTTGACGGACATGAATTGTTGAGGCAGGCTTTGTTTTTGTCAAGTCCGTAATGATGTTCGGGATTAATCTGATTTGCCATAGGAGTTGTATTAACTGCCATATTTGAAGAATTATCCATTAAGCTATGCTCCTTTATGTTTTGGAATAAGCCTCGGTAGGCGAATAAAAGCAATGATCCCCTACCCTGTTGTAAATTACTCCGTTGTTTGACGGAAAAAATGTTGGGCAGGTATCTGAAAATGGATTAAAATAGAAAATTGAATTTCCGACAGATGAATCGGTATTGCCCGCCAATGCCCAATCGGCAATGTTATAGTGAATTTCGTCAGGACGTATATTGTAAACATTCTGAGGATTATATTGTCCTCCGACAGTTGTTTTAAGACAGGTAAATTGATTTGGTTGTTCCATTATGGCACGGAAATCTCCGCCCTTGCTGACTCTTGCAAATTCCCCGTTTGGAACACGGGTTCGGTTTACAATTACCGACGCAACGGCACGCATTCCGTTTTCACCTTCCCCACCTGCCTCACATTTTAAAAGCCTTGCAAGCAATTCTCTTGTACTCAATGCCACCTTTTTTCACCAACCGTTATTTTATTCAATGATATTTTATGCATAAATTAACTTGTTGTTACAAAGAAAAAGCTTGTGATAAATGTGTTATTCACGCAGACAGAAAATTCTGTTTTATAGAAGCAACTCAGACGGTGTTCGATAATCTTTTGAGATGCCAACTACAACATTTATTCAGATTAGCTGTTGCTGTCTACCGCTTTACTTGCTTTTGCAGGGCTATTTTGCCAATCACCGAACCATCTCATAAATTGTTTGCTTTGCGTGATTTTGTTAATATTTTTGTTTACATTATTGTCAATACTGCGTATAATGTTGCTAATGCACGTCTACTATGAAAAGCTGCTGCGCAAATACCCGGATGCGGTCACGGTAAAGGATGTGGTAACCCTGACCGGCTACACCCTGACCACCGTCCACAACTGGTGCGGCCGTGGGTCACTGAAAGCCTTTCATAAGGGACTGAAGTTCTGTATCCCGAAAATCTTTCTTGTGGATTTCTTCTGCTCCCTGATCTTCCGCTCCATCCCCCGCAAAAGCCTCTGGCATATCCAGACGCTGAATGAATTCAGCAGGGAGATGAAGCGGAAGAAGTAAAAGTAACCGCCTCTGCATTTTCGTAGAGGCGGCTGCTTATCAATTAGTCATAATCTTCGTCATCCGGCCAACCGGATATGATATGTAATTCACCTGAATCCATATCCATTGCCATATTATCTCCCATACACATCAGCAAATCGCCGTCAGAGTCAATTGCCATATTGTCTGAGATTGTATGAGCAAAATTTCCGTCATCGTAGTCAAAAAAGTGTTTTCCCATAAATAAAACTCCTTACTCAATTCTAATGATTTCGTAATCTCTTGTTCCGTATATCCGTTTGACTTGATACAGGGATTCGCCAATCCAAAATGTGATTCTGTCTCCAGCTTCTTCATTCGTTGCAATATTAGTACAGTGCAAATTGCTTTTTGCGTTTGTTCCTCCGCAAGCTGACGGCAATATATGATGAATGTTCCAACCACAATATATTTCTTGCCCATAGTAGTTCACAGAGAAGTTATTGTTACCATAGCCGTCTTTACACATTAAATTCCCGTGAAAATCCTCTGCATACTGTTTGCTGCCGTAGCACTCTTCCCAAAATCGTAGAGCGTTGTATTTATTGATTTTCATTACTTTCACCTCCAATCCGAACAAAAAGTAAAACCATACACATTATGCGTGTATGGTCTCAATCTATCCAAATTGGAACTTTACACGCACAACAACCAAGACGGTCACCTAAATGACTGTCTAAGAAGTATGGTGTAAAGCTTTGATACAGCAACTGGGCCCACCTCAAAGAAGAGGAGAATCTCCCGGAGCCTATCTTGTGGGTTCTCAATGGCGTAACGAGAATTTTAATCGACATTGATAGTATCTAGGAATTACATATTTTAAGCTTGTAGAAGTTTTGAGTCCTTTGTTCTTTTCGGATTTCTCGTCGCTCCGTCATACAAATTACTTCAAATTTAACATAACCTACACCATAAATTATATCTTGGAAAGTAAATAATGTCAATTAGAAAATCTGCGATTTAAAAATTCGCACACTCGCACCTGCTTTCGGTTTTGGTAGACTGTAACCGAAAGGCGGGTGCATTTTGCATTGCAGACCTGCCGGGGAAATTTTGAATGGGAGGATCACATATGAAATCGCTATTTGAGCAGCTGGGCGGCACTTACACAAGGCAGGGCGACTATTGCCTACCCGATATTTGATTACCGCCCGAAGAAGAACGCCCCATCGGCATTTACGGCCAGCGGCGGCGAGTTTATCTGAAGAAGCATCATCGGGTATTGTATTATAACCTGCTGACCGCCGGGTACTGGACGGCCACCTTGCAGACATCGAGGAGCAGACGCAGGAACTCTTTCTTCGGCTGGTAGAACAATACGCAGACACCGAGGGCGTGACGGAGGCCTTGAAAGCCGATGACCCGATGCCGTGGGTGCGGAAGATGAACGGCATCCGACATCGGGCAAACGAGGTCGTGATGCAGGAAATTGTATATGGGTAACGAGCAAGCGGGGGTCGATGACCTCCGCTTGTTTTGTGTGCAGAAAAGAACAATGCTGTTTTAAAACGACATTGTTCCGAACTTTGTTGACATTGTTCTTTCATTCGGGTATAATGTACTTGTGAGTTTATGCGTGGAGGTATCCCCTATGGCTGAAATGATATCGGTAAGAGAGGCAGCAGTGCGCTGGAATATAACGGAGCGGAGAGTTGCGACGCTCTGCAAGAATGGGAGAATCGCCGGTGCGAAAAAGCAGGGCAATCGTTGGCTGATCCCTGCTGATACGCAGAAGCCGGCGGATCAGCGGCTCAAGACGGGCGCTTTTCGCAAGACGGAGCGCGCGCCGAAGCTACCCCTGCCCATCGGCGTGTCCAACTACTGCCTTGCCTCGTCGGAATACTATTATATCGACAAGACGATGATGATCAAGGATTTCATCGACGAGCGTCCGATGGTGACGCTGTTCACCCGCCCCCGGCGTTTCGGCAAGACGCTGAATATGGATATGCTGCGCACTTATTTTGAAAAGAACGACAAGGATACTTCCGTCTACTTCCAGGATAAGAAAATCTGGCCTGTGGCCAGAAGTACCGGGATTATCAGGGCAAGTACTGTGATCTTCCTGACCTTCAAGGATGTGAAGTTCGACACTTGGGAGGAGACCTTTGCAGCCATCCGGGATATTTTCGCAAAGGAGACCCGGCGGCACAAGGAGTTGCTGGCCAGCGATAAGTGCGATGAGTACAGCAAAAAGACCTATGCAAGGCTGGCAGACGGCAAAGTCAGCGAGGTTGAGCTGGCTTCGGCACTGCTGGACCTGTCCTCTATGCTGCACAAGCACTATGCCGTTGCGCCCATTATCATCATCGACGAGTATGACACCCCCATCCAGCAGGGCTATCAGAAGGACTATTACGACAAGGTCATCCGGTTTATGCGAAACCTGTTTTCCGGCGGGTTCAAGGATAATCAGCACCTGTCCTTCGGCTTCCTCACCGGCATTCTGCGGGTGGCCAAGGAGAGCATCTTCAGCGGATGAACAACCTGTCCATCAACTCCGTGCTGGACAACAAATACAGCACCTACTTCGGCTTCACCGCCGACGAGGTGATGGAGATGGCGGAATACTACGGCGCTGCCGATAAGTACGACGAAATTTGCCAGTGGTACGACGGCTACCGCTTCGGCAAGACGGAGATTTTCAACCCGTGGTCGGTGGTCAACTACTTCAGCAACGAGTGTGAGCCGAGACCCTTCTGGGTCTCCACCGGCAGCAACGATATTATCGGGGAAGTGCTTGCCCAGGCAGATGAGGAGATTTATAACCGTCTGACCTCCCTGGTCAACGGCAAGACCTTCACCACCTTCATCGACACCGGCGTGATTTATCCGCAGATCAAAAGTAATCCCTCCACCATTTACAGCTTCCTGCTGGTGACCGGCTATCTGAAGGCACTGAAAACCATGCCCTCCTTCAGCGGCGATTTTATGTGCGAGGTCTCCCTGCCCAACCGGGAGATTTCTCTGGTGTATAACAAGGAGATTTTGCAGAGGTTAGAGAATCTGATCCCGCCGTTCACGGCGATTTCCGTTCAGGAGGCCATCTTCTCCGGCGATAACGCACGGCTGAAAGCGCAGATTCAGACGCTGCTGACCCAGTCGGTCAGTTCCTTCGATACCGCCGGGGAGAACTTCTACCACGGCTTTATGCTGGGACTGTGCGCCCTGCTGGGCGGCGCTTTCGTGACCTCCAACCGGGAATCCGGCGACGGGCGCTATGACATTCAGCTGAAGCCCACGCAAAAGGGTCTTCCGGGCATCCTGATTGAGCTGAAAGCGGAGAAAAATTGCAGCGACGAAAAGCTGAAAAAGCTGTCCGAGACGGCCTTACAGCAGATCAACGATAAGAAATACGAAACCGAGCTGACGACCGCCGGGGTCAGGACGATTTATAAATACGGCGTGGCTTCAGCGGTAAAAAAGGTCGAAGTGGCAGTCGGATGAGGAGTAAGAATTCCAAAGTGCCAGCACTTTGGAGATGTACTTACATCGAATGCTAAATGAATTAACAAAAATTGAGGGAGACTGCTTATGAAATCAAATTTTGATTTTCTGAATCGATACTGGCCTGCATTGGCACAGATCGGCGCAACCGCAGAAACCTATGTCTATTCTGATCCCAATGCCTGTATCTATAAACTTGGAATGTTTGCCGAGCGCTTAGTGCAGGAGATCCTTGTCTTTGAGCACATTGCGGAGCCGGCTGTTGACAACACCCACGCAAATCGAATTCGTATTTTGAAGCGAGCCGGTTTATTGCCGCACGAAATTGACAACACGCTATATGTTCTTCGCAAGACAAGAAACTCGGCAGTACATATAGGTACGGACTCCGTGGACGAATCAAAGACATTGCTATCCTTGACATACAATCTTGCTGTTTGGTTTATGGAAACCTATGGAGACTGGGGATATATTGCGCCTGAGTTCGTTATGCCGAGCGAGACCACGCACGAAGATTTGGAATCCGTTATTGCCGAGCAGGAAAGGAAAATCGAGGAATTGACGAAGCAACTGGCCGTGGTCAAGACCGCCGCTTCGGGCAAAACGCAGAAGGAGCGCGCAAGGCGGTCAGAATCTGTTTCCGCTATGATGAATTGGAATGAGGCGCAGACCAGATGCTTGATTGACGAGCAGCTTCGTCTTTCCGGATGGGAAGCTGATACGCAGAACCTGCGCTACAGCAAAGGAACGCGTCCTGTAAAGGGGAGAAATATTGCCATCAGCGAATGGCCTACCAATTCGGCCTTTTACAAAAACGGGTATGCGGATTATGCATTCTTCGTTGGCGAGAAGCTCGTAGCATTGATGGATGCAAAAAAGATGTCGGAAGATGTGGCATCTACCATCGATGTGCAGGTAAAGGACTATGCTGCACATATTAAGCCGGAGGATATTCCACATACGGTTGGAAACTGGAATGGTTATCAGGTCCCCTTCCTCTTTGCTTCAAATGGCAGGGCATATTTAGAGCAGCTGCGGACGAAGTCCGGTATTTGGTTTTTGGATGTCCGGGAACAGGAAAATCAACCGTATCCTATTCGGAACTGGTTTAGCCCAAGTGACTGATGGAAAAACTTGGTCAGAATACAGCGGCGGCCAATCAAGCGCTGGCTGCAGCAGATAATTCGTTTATGACAGATCCTAATGGGTTGAATCTGCGCGACTACCAGATCAAGGCCATTGATAAGGCAACAGAGGCAATCGTTGACGGCAAGAGAACGACCTTGCTTGCAATGGCCACCGGAACGGGCAAAACCCGTACTGTTTTGGGACTTATCTACAAGATGCTGGAATCCAAGCGTTTCCGTCGTATTCTTTTCCTTGTGGATCGAGTGTCCCTCGGTGAGCAGGCAATGGACACCTTTAAAGATGTCAAGCTGAAGGAACTGCTGACGCTGGACAAAATATATGAGATCAAAGCGATCGATGACAACATCATCAATCTGGAAACCAAGGTCAGCATTTCAACGGTGCAGGGGCTTTTGAAACGCACGATTCTGGCAGAAGAACCGGATTTGATGCCCGGTGCATTTGATTTGATTATTGTGGACGAAGCCCACCGAGGCTATATTCTTGACCGTGAAATGACGGAAGAAGAAATCCTCTACGATAATCAAGATGATTATATGAGCAAGTACAAGCAGGTTATCGAGTATTTCGATGCGGTGAAAGTTGCCTTGACTGCTACGCCCGCCCTGCACACGACCGAGATTTTCGGGGAGCCGGTCTATACCTACAGCTACCGTGAGGCGGTTATCGATGGCTGGCTGGTGGATCACGACCCTCCATATCTGATTAATACGGATTTCATTGAAAATGACGCACAGTTCAAGAAGGGTGAAACCTTGGCGCAATATGACCCCAACACCAATGAACTTTTGAACGGTGCAGTTTTGGACGATGAAATGGATTTCGATGTGTCGGAGTTCAACCGCAAAATTGTTCTGCCGGATCATACTCGCAAAGTATTGGAAGAGGTATCGACCTATCTTAATCCGGAAAGTGGAGAAAAGACGCTGATTTTTGCGGTGAATGATGCACACGCTGACCGTATTGTGGATACGCTCCGAGAAATTTACAAGCCCTATGGCATTTCCAATGATGCCATTATGAAAATCACGGGCAAAACTGCCGGCGGCAACAAAAAGAAGATTTTGCAGGTGATCAAGCAGTTCAAGAACAACCAGTACCCCAACATTGCCGTAACAGTCGACCTGCTGACTACCGGAATCGATGTGCCGGCCATTTGTAATTTGGTGTTTATGCGCAAGATCAACAGCCGGATCCTCTTTGAGCAGATGCTGGGACGCGCTACTCGCCTTTGCCCGGAAATCGGAAAGACTCACTTCAATATCTTCGATGCAGTTCGCGTGTACGAGGACTTGGACGACACTTCAAATATGAAGTCAGTCTCCGTCAGCAAATCAATGGCTGAATTGTTGGAGGATTTGTTCCGTCCGGGGGAGGTCAGCAAGCAGCCTGTCAAAGATCGCATTTTGGCAAGATTGCAGCGTAAGAGCAACAATCTGACCGATGAGCAAAAGTATGATGTTTCCGAGCGCTTGGGCGGAAAAACAATTCGGGAATATGCGAAGAAATTGAAAAGCTGTACAGAGAACGTCTTTGTGCAACGCTGCCGGGAGGATAAGGATTTTCTGCTTTGGTTTGACAACCTGAAGGGCAAAAAGCGCGGACATTACTATTCCGAAAAGGAAGATACTCTTTTGGAAACGACTCGCGGCTATGGTGACACAGAAAAACCGCAGGATTATCTGGACTCTTTTGTGGCCTATGTCAATGAGAACAAAAGACCGTATCGAAGCGATCCGCATAGCCTGCACACGCCCCAGCGATATGACCCGGGCGCAGCTTCGGGAGTTAAAGCTGGAGCTGGATAAGGAGAATTTCACCGAGAGTAGCTTGAATGAAGCGGCCAGCGCGGTGAGCAATGAACGGATCGTGGCAGACATTATCGCCTTTGTTCGTCGGGCTGTACTTAAAACGCCGCTGGTGAACCACGATGCCCGCGTGAAAATGGCCTTTTCTAAACTGATTTCGGCGCATCACTTTAACAAAATGCAGCTGGATCTGCTGGAAAAGATCAAGGTATATATGCTTCACGAGAGCATCCTCAATACCGAGACTTTTGAGGCACCGGCGTTCAAGATGGATGGCGGTTTCGCACACTTTAACAAGAAGTTTGTCGGGCAGCTTGCGGAGATCATCCGCGAGATCAACACTTATATTTACGAAGGAGTAGCTTAAATGAGCACGCAAGATATTGTACAGAAACTTTGGAACCTCTGCAATGTGCTGCGGGATGACGGTATTACTTATCACCAGTATGTGACAGAGCTGACCTACATTCTGTTTTTGAAAATGGCCGATGAGACTGGTGCAGATAAGGATATTCCCAAAGCATATCGTTGGGGCTCTTTGACCAGCCGTTCCGGCATTGACCTGAAAAAGCACTACTATACGCTGCTTAGCAAGCTGGGAGAAGAATCCGTTGGCCGCGTGGCGCAGATTTATGCCAACGCATCCTCCAGCATCGAGGAGCCGAAAAACCTCGAAAAAATCATCACGGAGATTGATAAGCTGGACTGGTATGAGGCCAAAGAGGAAGGTCTGGGCGACCTGTATGAAGGACTCTTGGAGAAAAACGCCAATGAGAAGAAGTCCGGTGCCGGTCAGTACTTTACCCCTCGTGTGCTGATCAATGTGATGACGGAGCTCATCAAACCCCAGCTGGGCGACAAGTGCTTTGACCCGGCCTGCGGTACTTTTGGCTTTATGATTGCAGCCAACCGCTATGTCAATGCGCATAACAATATGTATGCACTCTCTGACCGTCAGGCAGATTTCCAGCAGAATAAAGCGTTCAACGGCGTGGAACTGGTACACGAGACCCATCGCTTGGCATTGATGAACGCCTATCTGCACAATATGAATGCCAATATCACATTGGGTGATTCTCTCGCACAAAGCACCAAGGGATTGAAAGATTTTGATGTCATTCTGACCAATCCGCCCTTTGGCACGAAAAAGGGCGGTGAGCGTGCTACCAGAGATGATATTTCTTTCCAGACTTCAAACAAGCAGCTGAACTTTTTGCAGGTGATCTATCGCAGCCTGAAGGCGGACGGCAAGGCTCGCTGCGCCGTGGTGCTGCCGGATAATGTGTTGTTTGCTGCCGGTGACGGTGCCAGCGTGCGCCGGGAGCTGATGAATTTCTGCAACCTGCACACCATTCTGCGCCTACCTACCGGCATTTTCTATGCACAGGGCGTCAAGACCAATGTGCTGTTCTTTACCCGCGGGACAACCGAGCAGGATAACACCACCGAGGTTGCGTTCTACGATATGCGCACCAATATGGACAGCTTTGGTAAGACCCGGCAGCTGCGTAAGAGTGACTTTGATGAATTCGTGGCAGGATACGAAGACCCATCAAGCGCACGGGCGAGCGCTGGAGCAAATTCACTCGTGAGGAGATCGCCAAGAATCCGGACGATAGTCTTGACCTTGGCTTGATTCGTGACGACTCCATCGTGGATTATGACGATCTCCCTGACCCTGTAGAAAGCGGAGAGGAAGCGATTGCGAATCTGGAAGAAGCGGTCGATCTGTTGAAAAGTGTTGTGCGTGAGCTTCGTGCTCTTACGGAGGAAAAGTGATGGCAAGAGCAAAAAAAGAAGCCGCCCTTACGCCCGAAGAGCGTTTGCAGGCGGCCTTGGTGCCGGATTGGGAGTGGCCGTACAAGCTACCAGAGAATTGGTGTTGGACATATTTCAAATCAATTTCTACAATTCAGACCGGAAAGAAAGATGCTAATTACGGTAGCGATGAGGGCAAATATCCATTTTTTACTTGTGCAGCCGAGCCAATTCGATGCCACGGATATTCATTCGATTGTAGAGCTATATTACTTGCCGGAAATGGTGACATCAATAACATAAATCGTTATAACGGAAAATTTGAAGCCTATCAACGGACATATGTAGTAAAAATTTCAGAACCACTTTGCTTTGATTATATTTTTTATTGGTTTAAATATAGATGGTTCGATTTTAACAAAGGCAAGATGTTCGGGACAGCTATACCATATATTCGTTTAGGAAACCTACAGGAATTCCCTACTCCTATTCCCCCTCTCGCCGAGCAGCAACGCATTGTTGTCCGCATTGAAAGTCTGTTTTCCAAACTGGATGAGGCCAAGGAAAAGGCACAGGCCGTGTGGATAGTTTTGAAACCCGCAAAGCCGCTATTCTGCATAAAGCCTTCACCGGTGAACTGACTGCGAAATGGCGGAAAGAGCACGGTGTGGGGATGGAGAGTTGGGAAGTACGGACTTTGGATTCGGTTTGTTCAAGTATTTTTGACGGAGATCATATGCCACCACCTAAGGCTGAATCAGGTATTCCTTTTTTGGTTATTTCGAATGTAAATACTGGGCATCTCACTTTTGAAAACACAAGATTTGTACCGCAAGAATACTATGACACCTTAAGCGATACACGAAAGCCTCAACTAGGAGATGTGCTGTACACATTAGTTGGCTCGTTTGGAATACCGGTGGTTGTTAATAGCAAAAGGCCGTTTTGCTTTCAACGTCATATGGCGTTGCTTAGACCGATTGATGTGAGTCCGCAGTTTTTGTGGTATATATTGCAGACGCCAGAAATGTATGACAAGGCTTCATCAATAGCTACCGGGACTGCACAGTTGACGGTACCAATTAAGGGACTACGAGCAATGACAATTCCGCGTCCGAACATAGCCGAGCAGGTAGAAATTGTCCGCATTCTTGACGGCTTTTTTGCTAGAGAGCAGTCTGCTAAAGAAGCCGCCGAGGCAGTCCTTGACCAAATCAACCTGATGAAAAAATCCATTCTCGCCCCGTGCTTTTCGCGGTGAACTGGGTACGAATGACCCAAGCGAGGAGAGCGCGGTGGAATTGCTGAAGCAGATCATTTAACATACTTGTTGAAAGCAAGAACAGAAATGAGGGATGATAGTGCTGGATCAGACAAATGCAAATATTGAAAGACATATCAAAACTCACACAGAGCGTTCCGATGATGACCGTGCGGCAGTAGAGGGTGGCGACCTCGGAAGTCGTTGGAGGGAGGGCTAAGCCGAAAATCCTTAGAGAAAAACAAAAGTCTGCTTTGATCACTTACTATTAGAAAAAGGTATAAGAAAAAGCCCATAATCGGTTGATTACAGGCTTTTTCGGTGGCGGAGACGGAGGGATTCGAACCCTCGTCCCTCAAGGGGCATCATGATTTCGAGTCATGTCCGTTATGACCACTTCGATACGTCTCCGAATATTGGTGATTTACCTTGTTTATTGTACTTGTTTTTTGTGTGATTGTCAAGCAAAATTACACAATTTGTAAATTTTAAATTTAATCCGTAAAAGCATAAATAAGTGTCTGCGATTATTATATGAATACTTATGCTTGATTTTGCGGACAGTTTTTCTTGAAAATTATGTATAAATGTATTATCGAAACAACCATGCTCAAATTATCAATCGGCACAACTGCACCTGCGGGATTGTCTTGCAAAACTTTGTAACAGCAGCGTTATAAACAGCCTCTTGCGGCACATCAAAGGCAGATATAGGCAAATTTATTTTTGGCATTTATTTACTGCAGATTGTTTTCTCAAAAATAAGCAACCTAGCAATTATAAGCAATGCTTATGCGTATGGCTGTTCCGAAATTTGATTAAGTTCCTTCTATGCTTTTAGGGTGTATTTTCCGTTTTTGATTATAACAAAATCCTTTGCCATAAGTTTGTGAAGAAGTTGCTTTGATTTTTTATGACTTATTCCAAGAAGTTCGGAAATTTCTTTTGAAGTTACCGTGATGTTGTCAGTAATGTATGAAATTACGGCATCCTGTCTGTCTGTTTCAATATCGGGACGATTTTGTAAAATTTGAGTTTTAGTTGATTTGCTTTCAGAAACAAACGAAAGCTTTAGGGTGATGTTTTCGGGTTTGAAACTTTCTTCAATGACCGGCAGAACAAGTCCGTGACTTTTCCAAACGGAGAAAATATTAGAAATACCGAAGCCATCGTTACTGCCGATTCCTATCAAATTAAACATACGCATAATTGCCGTGTTTCTGGGGTCGGATATACCGCCCGCTCTTGCGGCGTCGAGTTCAACTCTAAATCCGCCTGGATTGGATATTGTAATGCTTTCATCATCTTTCATAACAACAACACCGTTTGAACCATAATAGTCGGCATTTATAAGGCAGTTTGCAAGAGCTTCCTGTAAGGCAGTTGTAATCGGTGTAATGTCTGATTTTATGTTTGCTGTCAGTTTTATATCGTATGAAATTTTTTCAAAGACCTTTATAAAGAAATCATAAAGGTTTTCACAGTCAGAATTTAAATCTGATGAAATAATTGTGTGTTTATCATCTTGTGTTGTTTCCTTATATTCAAGACAATAGGACGGGTATTCTTTTTTGATGAATTCTGACCTACCGAACATAAGAAGTCCTGCGGCTGTAGGGTGAAACAAAAGGTCTTCCCCTACTCCGATTGCTCCTATTGCCTGCAAGAAATCTTTATCCGACAAATTTTGAAGCCGATTATTTGGCTTAACATTTGACATTTTTATTCGGTAGCTATGGAGCGAATCGGTATTAAATACGGAAGCAGTCATGCATTCGATGATATTCATATCCTGTGTTTTAATCTCGGAATCACGCACCATAGCGTTAATTTGGTCGAGTGTGCAACGGTAGTCACCCTCGCCGTTTCTTCTGTATGAATTATGAATACTGCCGTCAAGATACACGGGACGGTCAAATCTTTTGGCTTTTGGCACTGTAATAACGATAATATGCTTTTCTTCAATTTTTTGCACATAAACATCATCATATGAAAGAATGTTTGTGCTTACTTTTTGAATATCGTTTGCTATCTCCCAAAATTCCTCAATAAGTTCATCCGGATCGGGAAGATTTACGGGATGAAGCGATTTGTCCCTGTATTCTTCTACACCTAAAAGTATAATTCCTCCGAGTGTATTTGCAAAGGATGAATATGTTTCCCACAAGCTTTTAGGTAATCCGCCTGTTGCCTTTTTGGCCTCTATTCGATTGTTTTCTCTGTATTTTTCAATGTTGTTGAGGTCAATCACATTCATCTCCCTATTACTGTTGCGGTTATTCTTTTTATATCAACGGTTTTGTCTGCTAATAAAAGCACCGCAGAAAAAATCTACGGTGCAATTTAAAGATTCGGTTGAAAATCAGTTTTCTCTTCCGAGAAGGTAGTCAACAGACACTTCAAGAATATCGGCAAGTGCAACAAGCTCAACATCTGTCACGAAACGAATCTGACCTTCAAGCTTTGAAAGTCCTGACGCATTCATATCGACGCCGTTAACCTGTAATTGGGCAAGAAGCTCCTTTTGCTTCATACCTTTCTGCTTTCTTACAGCCTCAACCCTGCTTCCTACGAGGTTTCTGTCTCCAAGTTCCTGTTTTCTTAATCTCATTTTTACTCTCTCCCAAATCGTTTTAATTCTTTTTTAAAATTCTTTAAAAACATTGTGATGTTATTATAATACTAAAAAGGAAAAAAAACAAGGGCTTTTTGTAAATAAATTTAAAAATTTGAAATTTTTTCGTAAATTTGGTTACAAATTGAAATATAGTAGTTATAATGCACTTATAAATAGGTATGCTTTTAATGATATTATACAATTAGCACAACGCATAATTCCGACTGAGAAAGAATAATTTTCCTTAATTTTCTGAATAGAATTAATATTTATGAAATGGTTCTATATCAGAAATAACAATTACAAAATATTACAAACAAGAAATCTAAGTTTCAAAAAGAAAAACGCTCTTAATAAAAAGAGCGTTTTAATCTTATTTTTAATTTGTTTATGCTTTAAAAGTACCGTTTTCAATGTCTGTAATCATTGACACACGGTTTTCATGTCTGCCGCCTTCATAAGGTGTGTTAAGGAAGATGTCAGCAAATTTAACAGCATCTTCTTCGCTTGTAACTCTGCCGCCCATACAAAGAATATTTGCATTATTGTGTCTGCGAGTCATTTCAGCACAAAATTCGTTTGAAACAACTGCGGCTCTGATTCCCTTTACCTTGTTTGCGGCAATTGAGATACCGATGCCTGTACCGCAACAGAGAATGCCTGTTGAGCATTCGCCGGAAGTAATTGCAGTTGCTACCTTGTAGGCGTAAACCGGATAATCAACGCTTTCTTCGCTGAAAGTGCCGTACTCTTTGTATTCAAGTCCTTTTTCATCCAGATATTTTTTGATTGCGCAGATAAGGTTATATCCGCCGTGGTCGCATCCGAGTGCTATCATTTTGTTCTACCTCCAAGTTTTTTATTAAGCTCACGCTGTGCCTGAGGCAAGCGGAGATATACCGGCATAAGCTCTTGTGCCGAAACGGTTTGTCCGTTATTAATCATTTTAAATGCAACAAGTGCAGTTGAAGACGCTCTCTGATATTTAAGATTTACGGGAGCAGACTCTGCATTTATAATTTCATTACCGATGTATTTACAGGTAATATCGGTACCGTCACCTGCTATGATGATTCTTCCGTCAACAGACAGCAGTTCGTTTTTTAAGTCATCAAGTGATAATGCTCTGTCATCACAAAGTCTGGTAACAACTCCGTTTTTAATTTCAAACAGTGCATTGTATACCTGTGAACAGCGCGCGTCCATTACGGCACATACAATACAGTCGGTTGAAAGGAAATTATAAGCCATACTCTCAAGTGTTGAAACCGAAACACACGGTATATTATTTGCAAAAGCAAGACCTTTTACTGCCGCAACACCGATTCTTACTCCCGTGAATGAACCCGGACCTGCGTTGACAGCAATTGCGTCAATATCGGATATTTCCGTTTTTGTATTGTCCAAAAGCTGTTCAACCATAGGGATGAGCGTCTGGCTGTGGGTAAGACTTGTGTTTATGAAAGTTTCACCGATCAGCTTGCCCTCTTCTGAAAGTGCAACAGATGCAGCTGTTGCAGATGTGTCAACAGACAGAATTTTCAAATTTCAACACCTTCAATTTCAAAGATTCTTTCGTCATCGCTCTCCCCTTTTTCAATCGTTATTCTGATTGCATTTTCGGGAAGTGCGCCTTCTATATTTTCACTCCACTCAATTACGAGAATGCCGTTGTCAATGTAGTCAAAAAATCCCGTTGAGTACAAATCATCCCATGAATTAACTCTGTACATATCAAAATGATAGATATTGTACTTTCCGCTGTATTCGTTTACAAGGGCGAAAGTAGGGCTTGACACACCGTCATCAACACCGAGGGCTCTTGCCAGTCCTCTTGTAAAGGCGGTTTTGCCCATACCGAGTCCGCCGAAAAGGGCTATTACCTCTGTGCCGTGGAGCTTTTTTGCAATTTTTTCGCCGATTTGCTCGGTTTCATCGGCACTGTGAGAAATCAATTTAACCATATCAGAAAAGTCCGCTGATTTTGCCGTTTTCATCAATATTAATTTTTTCTGCGGCAGGAACTTTCGGGAGTCCCGGCATTGTCATAATATTGCCTGTATAAATTACTGCAAAACCTGCACCGTTTGAAATTGTTACATCTCTTACTGTGATTTCAAAATCCTTTGGAGCACCGAGCTTTGTAGGATCATCTGAAAGCGAATACTGTGTTTTTGCCACACATATGGGAAGTTTGTCTCCGCCGAGTGCCGCAACTTCCTTGATTGCTTTTTCTGCGGCTGTTGTGTAGTTTACTTTTGATGCACCGTAGATTTCCTTTGCAATCTTTTCAACTTTTTCCTTGAGTGTGAGGTCGAGTGAATAGAGCGGTTTAAATGCAGACGGCTTTTCACAAGCCTCTACTACCTTATTTGCAAGCTCTACGCCACCTTCTCCGCCTTTTCCGAATACATTTGAAAGGGCAAAGTCTGCACCCTTTGAAATGCAATATTCTTCAATGTATTTGAGTTCTTCATCAGTATCTGTACCGAACTGATTAATCGCTACAACTACGGGAACATTGTACTTTCTCATATTGTCAATGTGAACACCGAGGTTTACAATGCCTTTTTTGAGTGCCTCAATGTTTTCATTTGAAACCTCTGACTTTGGAACGCCGCCGTTGTATTTTAATGCACGGCATGTTGCCACGATTACAATTGCCGACGGAGCAATGCCGGCATATCTGCACTTGATGTCAAGAAACTTCTCAGCACCGAGATCCGAGCCGAAACCAGCTTCTGTAATGCAGTAATCGGCAAGCTTTAATGCAAGCTTTGTTGCTCTTATGCTGTTACAGCCGTGAGCAATATTTGCAAAAGGTCCGCCGTGCATAATTGCAGGAGTACCCTCAAGCGTCTGAACAAGGTTAGGTTTGATTGCATCCTTGAGAAGTGCAGTCATTGCTCCCTCTGCTTTCAAATCTTTGGCATAAACGGGTTCACCGCTGTATGTGTATGCAACAAGAATGTTGCCGAGTCTTTCTTTAAGGTCGGAGATATCATTTGCAAGACAGAGAATTGCCATAACTTCCGATGCAACTGTAATGATGAAGTGATCTTCCCTCGGAACACCGTTTACCTTACCGCCAAGACCGATTGTGATATTTCTTAATGCACGGTCATTCATATCAAGACAACGCTTGAAGAGAATTCTTCTCGGATCAATGCCGAGTGTGTTGCCCTGCTGAATGTGGTTGTCAAGCATTGCGCAACAAAGGTTGTTGGCTGCTGTAATTGCGTGCATATCACCTGTAAAATGAAGGTTGATGTCCTCCATCGGAAGAACCTGTGCATAACCGCCGCCTGCGGCACCGCCTTTAATTCCGAATACAGGACCAAGCGACGGTTCACGGAGTGCGATGATTGCCTTTTTACCGATTTTAGCCATTGCCTGACCAAGACCTGCAGAAGTGGTGGTTTTGCCCTCGCCTGCCGGTGTTGGGTTGATTGCTGTTACGAGGATGAGCTTTCCGTCAGGATTGTCCTTTACACGGTCTGCAAGTTCATCAGAAAGTTTTGCTTTGTACTTTCCGTAAAACTCAAGCTCATCAGCAGAAATCCCAAGCTGATTTGCAATTTCTGCAATAGGCTTTAATTCTGCACTCTGAGCAATTTCGATATCAGATAACATAATATACCTCCGAATCAAATTCATGTTTTTATTATTATAACAAAATGCGAAACTTGTATTATTCTGTATTGAAATTATACTTGATATTGAGAGCGTAATTTAATATAATTATAGGGTAAAATTAATTTCAAAGGTTGTTTTGGGTGAAAAAAGTTATTACAAATATTTATGAATATTTCAGACAGTGTGACGCAGTGTTGTGGCTGTTGACCTTGACCGCTGTTGCTTACAGTTTTCTTTTGATTGCGAGTATGCAACGGTCGGGCGAATACAGTTATCTAAGAACTCAGATTATCGCTGTGTCTGTCGGTCTTGCGGCATCGGTGTTTATATCAATTGCCGATTACAGATTTCTTATACGAAAATGGTATATTGCCGCAATAGTTGGAATTGTTCTTGCCGGACTTGTGTTTGTGTTCGGAGTTCAGGTTAGCGGAACAGATGATACGGCATGGATTAATCTTCCGGGCGGATTTTCAATTCAGCCGTCTGAGTTTATAAAAATCTGTTTTATCATAACTTTTTCAAAGCATTTGTCGTGGCTGAGAGAAAAGAAAATGATTGAAAAGTTTTCAGGAGTACTTTTCCTTGCACTTCATGCAATGATACCAATGGCAATTATTCATATTCAGGGTGATGACGGTACAGTTCTTATATTTGCACTTATGTTTTTGGTTATGACATTTGCGGCAGGTGTTCAACTGAGATATTTTGTCATTTTCGGAGGATTGCTTGTGTGTGCAATTCCGATTATATGGAATGTGTTTATGAATGAAGAACATCGCAACAGGGTTCTTGCTTTGTTTGACCTTGACGGGAATGCACTGACAAATTACGGTTGGCAACAGTATCAGGGTAAGGTTTCAATTGCAAGCGGTGAAGCTTTCGGAAGCGGACTTTTTAACGGACAGCGTGTTGAACATTCAATCGTCCCCGAACAGGAAAACGATTTTATCTTTACCGTTGTAGGAGAGGAACTCGGATTTGTCGGATGCATGGCGCTTTTGCTGATTTTGTTTTTTATTATATTAAAAGTGATTTTGAATGCAAAAAATTCAAGTGAATTTGAAGGCAAGTATATCTGCTACGGTGTGTTTTCAATGATAGCGTCGCAAACAATTGTAAATATAGGAATGGTGCTTGGATTTCTTCCCGTAGTCGGAATAACCCTTCCCTTGTTCAGTTCGGGAGGTACTTCGGCTTTGAGTACGCTCATTAGTCTTGGTCTTGTACAGAGCGTGAGATATCACAATACTGACGATATGAACAAAGCTTTTGTAAGGCGAGGCAGTTCAAATCGAATCAGAATGTAATTTAATACAAATAAACTAAACCGCAGACATCAAAATGCCTGCGGTTTTATGGGTTATTTTTCGCTGATTGTGATATTTGCCTTGTAGCTTCCGCTTACCCAACAGGTGTCAGTACCGCTGAGTTTGAAAGTAACAGGCATCTGAACCGAGCCTACTGTTCCGCTCTGATCCGAGGTGTCAATTACACCTTCAATATCTGAGCTTTTAAGGCTTTTAAGTTCCTTTTCGCTGCCGATTACGGTAACATTCATACTTGTCTGTGTTACATCGGCTTTGTATTTTGAAGAAAGACCGCTTACTTTAAATGAATCAACGGTAAAGGTTTTCTTGGACAAACCGCTGAGGTCAAGTACAAGCTTTGCGGAGGTTGAGTTACTGATATTTTTGCAGTCACTCGGGATGTTTATTCCCTGCGTATCGTACTTATAACGCTTGTTTGAAAGTGTTGCAAAATCGATTGACTCAAGCTTTACGCTGTCTGTATTGTCAAGCACTTCTTTTGGACCTGCAAGCAGAATCTTTGAAGGCTCAACCGTAAGCATATCATCGTTTAAATCAAGACCTTTGGGTTTGTTAATAAACTCAGGAATTACATTTACCGTCTTTTCGGGGAGAACGGAAATTGTAGCCTCAACATCCGTAAACTCCATTGTAAGAAGCTCGGTGGAGATTTTATTTCCTGTTTTATCATAAAGCACAATATTTGCGGTCGTTGAGGTCGGCTCATTTAGTATACTGTCAAGTTCGGCTGATGCCGAAACCTTTGCGATTTTGGCAATCTCTGTTTGAGGTCCTGAGATTGTGATATTCTTTGATGCAAGGGAAGTTGACGCATAGTATCCGTCGGCAACCTTGTAAACAACATTTTCCTGAATCGGGAAACTTGTTTCACGCTGATAATCAACAATTACATTGACATTTGAAGGCGTAACGGTTGAGATAATCTGAAAGTTGGCACTCGGGTTGGCTTTTACTGCTGAAAGCGAAAGCTGATAAGTTCCTGCCGAGTCAATTCCGTTTGTAGCACCCGTGACAGTAATATCCTTCGTTCCGATAGAACCGAGAACGGCTCTGCTGCCTGTTACGGTTACCGTGGCAGTCTGCTCCGCATCACGGAATACCTGCAACCCGTTGTTATCAAGCTGGTCAGGCAATTCAATCTGAATGGGAATATTGCTTATTGTTACGGTTGTATCATTAGTTGTACCCATACTCATATAAACCCATGTTATTGTTGAGATTACAAGGGCGAGTATAATCAGAAATTTGTTATTTTGAAACAGTTTGTTGAGAGAGAGTTTTTTCTTTTTCATTTTTCAGCCTTCTCTCTTTTTGAACTTTTCGGGTTCTTCTGAAAAAACTTTTTGGGCGGTTCATCATCGTCATAGCCACGATCATAGATGAGAAACTGTTCAAGCTTTTTGATTAGTTCTTCTCTTGTAAACTCACGGAGCAAAATACCGTTTACCGCAAGAGAAATTACACCTGTTTCTTCACTTACTATAAGGACAACAGCGTCACTTTGTTCACTGATACCGAGTCCTGCTCTGTGTCGTGTACCGAGATTGATATCTACATTAGGATTTGATGTGAGCGGTAAAATACATCCTGCTGCAAAAAGTTTTCCGTCACGGATAATGCTTGCACCGTCATGCAATGGTGCTTTGTTAAAAAATATATTGCCGAACAGAGCTACTGATGTTTCGGCATCAATAATTGTGCCTGTAGCGGCTATATCGGAAAGCATGGTTTCTCGTTCAAACACAAGCAAAGCACCTGTTTTTGAACGAGAGAAAAGAACTGCTGTGTCAGCCGCATCTACGATTGACTTTTCTACAGCCTTTTTCCATTCATCACCTTTGTGGTGCTTAGTAAATATTTTTATATATTTTTTATAGGTGTTGTTACGTCCCATCTGTCAAGAGCCTTTCTGATTTCAGGCTGAAAGATGATAGCAATAACAACAACTGCTGCCTCGAAAAATGTTCGCAACAGGGATGAAAGCATAACAAGACCAAACAGAGACGAAAGAAAATACACTATCAGGAGCATAATTACACCTTTGAGAAGCTGAACTGCTCTTGTTTCCTGAATAAGCTTGAACAGTCCGAAAATCAACAGTGCAATTGCAAGAATATCGACAATATCTCTTAGCTGTATAGTCTTGATAATGGAAAGAATGCTGTTAAATATTTCCAATCTGCTTTCCCCTTCCTTTATTTTTAAATTCCTTGTTATTATTCTAACATACTTTTGTTATTAATTGCAACCTTTTTAAATTGTTTTTTTCTGTTTGTTGTTCTTAGAAATACGACTTACGGCATTTGCAAAATATACAACATCATTTTTTGTTGTAAATGCCGATACAACAGCTCTTACGGTTCCTGTATCCTGAGTGCCGAAGCTTTTGTGTGCAAGGGGCGCACAATGGAGTCCTGCTCTTACGGCAATGTTGTAGCTGTCATTAAGAATTTTTGCAACTGTTTCACTTTCGGTATTTTTAATATTAAATGAAATTACAGGAACGCTGTGACTTTTCTCAGGCATTTTGGTGTATAATATTACATTTTCCGCTTTTTCAAGCCTTTTGTAGAGCATTCGTGCAAGACCTAACTCGGAATTATATATTCTGTCTGTTTTTTTGTTCAGGACAAACTTTATTCCTGCATTAAGCCCTGCTATTCCCGGAAGATTCGGCGTTCCGCTTTCGTACTTATCGGGGAGAATTTCAGGCTGATTGAGGTTTACGGAATCACTTCCAGTTCCTCCCTGAATAAGACTGTCCGGAGTTGTTTCGCTGTTTATTATAAGCAAGCCTGTTCCCATCGGTCCGTAAAGCCCTTTATGACCTGCGGTGCAGAGAAAATCAATGCAACTGTCAGAAAGGTTTATATCTGCTGTTCCTGCACTTTGCGCGGCATCTACACAAAAAAGGATGCCGTTTAATCTGCAAAGAGCGCCTATTCTTTCTATCGGAAGTTTGATGCCGAATACATTTGAAGCATGGGTACAGATTACAAGTTTTGTGTTAGATTTGAATTGTTTCCTGAAATTCTCGATTGTTTGCTCATCATCATAAGGGATACATTCGGCAACAGAGTATTCAATCTTATTTTTCTTGAGTGTTTCAAGCGTCTGACGACAGCATTGTGCTCAAGCGATGAGATTACGGCATGGTCACCCTGTTTTAATATGCCTTTAAAGACTGTGTTCAAAGCCGTTGTGCAGTTAAGCGTGAATATTATATTTTCGGGATTTTCCGAGCCAAAAAGTTTTGCGGCATTATCTCGGCAGGAATACATTATTTCAGATGATTTCACCGACATTTTGTGACCGCTTCTTCCCGGATTTGCTCCGTAGTCGGACATAGCTTCGTTAATCGCTTTTCTTACGGATAAGGGTTTCGGAAAGGTGGTTGCACCGTTGTCAAAATATATCATAAGGTATCAACAGCGGCTGTTCCTTTGACAGCAATACCGTTACTCCTGATAATTTCCAATGCCCTTTCAAAATTTCCCGGGACATAAAGGCTGTATCCGCATGATTTTCGATTGAGGTGTATAGGAGTTCTTACAAGCCCTGATTTAATATTGTTTTTTAAAAGTAGGTTACGGCTCTTCATGCAAGAGTTACCGAGCCGAATATTATTAAATTATTTTCCATAACTTCCACCCTTTGTTAAATCTTTGTGACATCTCAAAACAATATATCACACTACATATTATGAAAGTAAGCAAAGTTTGGACATAAAAGAAAGCACGGCTTTTATGCCGTGCTTAAAGGTGTTGTTTTTCAGTTCATTTTTTCAGAAAGAAGGTTGCCCATGTTGTACATACCTGCTTTCTGATCTTTAAGAAATACTGCCGCATTAACAGCACCGACAGCGAAAACTTCTTTTGACTGAGCCTGATGAGAGATTGTTACAACCTCATCGTGACCTGCAAAGATAACTTCGTGTTCGCCTACAATTGTGCCGCCTCTTACGGAATGAATACCGATTTCGTTCTTTGAACGCTTTCTGCGGTAGCTGTGTCTGTCATAGACATACTGCGGATCTTCATCAAGCTGTTCCGAAATTCCGTCTGCAATCATAAGAGCTGTTCCGCTCGGAGCGTCAAGCTTGAGATTATGATGCTTTTCAACGATTTCAATATCGAACTGGTTTCCGAGAATTTTTGCTGCCTCTTTTGAAAGCTCAATAAGAAGATTGATGCCGAGTGACATATTACCTGAATAGAAAACAGGAATTGTCTTTGCCGCATCTTCGATTTTTGCAATCTGATCTTTAGAAAAGCCTGTTGTGCAGATAACACAAGGTACTTTGTTATCAACTGCATACGAAAGCATACCGTCAAGAGCTGCAGGATTTGAAAAATCAATGATTACATCAGGTGTTTCGGTTGCCTCGTCAAAAGTCTTGAAAACATCAAAATCATAATTGCTTTCACCGAATGCGTCAACACCGAACAAAACATTGCAATCCTCACGGCTCTGAACAGCCTGTGCCACAAAGCAGCCCATTTTACCGTTACAACCGACTATTGCTGTATTTACCATTTTTATTCCCCTTAAACTTCTTGAATTTTAAACGAATCAAAGGTTGATTATTTAACCTTCTTGCTTAAAAGGTCATACTTCTCCATGCAATCCTTGAGGTCATGGTAACCTGAACGCTCATGGGTACGAGCGGAAGTCTGCATTCGCCTGCTTCATAGCCGAAGAGGTTCATGCAGTCTTTACGGGAATCGGGTTAACATCGCTGAAGAGTATATGCATAAGCTCAAGATAGTGGAAGTTAAGCTTCTGTGCCTCTGCAAAGTCATTGTCAAGACAAAGCTGACAGATGTCATGCATTTCCTTGGGGCAGATGTTTGCAAATACAGAGATAACACCGAGAGCGCCTAGTGACATGAAAGGAACAGTCTGGTCATCGTTACCTGAGTAGATGTCAAGATTATCACCGCAAAGTGAACGGATGAGAGCAACCTGAGAGATGTCGCCGCTTGCCTCTTTTGCGGCAACGATGTTAGGATGCTTGCAAAGCTCCTGATAAGTTTTTGGCTTGATGTTACAACCGGTTCTTGAAGGAACATTGTAAAGAATAATCGGAATATCAACCGAATCTGCAACAACGTTGAAGTGTCTTACAAGACCCTGCTGAGATGTTTTATTGTAGTAAGGAGTTACGCAGAGAAGTGCGTCAACGCCTGTGCTTGCGGCAGATTTTGAGAGCATAACGGCTGTTGAGGTATCGTTACTGCCTGTACCTGCAATAACAGGAATTCTGCCGTTTGTCTTTTCTGCAACGAAAGAAATTGTTTCGCAATGCTCTTTTTCCGAAAGAGTTGCCGCCTCACCTGTTGTACCGCATACAATAATTGCATCGGTACCGTTTTGAACATGAAATTCTACGAGATCGCCGAGAACATCGTAGTTTACGCTTCCGTCAGACTTCATAGGAGTGATAAGTGCAACACCTGAGCCTGTAAAAATGTGGTTAGACATAATTTACCTCCGTAAGTAATCAGTCCATGTAGCCCTCAGCACAAAGGAGCTCTGCAAGAAGAACTGCACCGCCTGCTGCGCCTCTTAATGTGTTGTGTGACATACAAACGAACTTGTAATCATATTGAGTATCAGGTCTTAATCTGCCAACCGATACTGCCATACCGTTTTCAAGATTTCTTTCAGATTTAATCTGCGGACGGTCGGGTTCTGTGAAGTAGTGGAGAAAATGCTTTGGCGCACTCGGAAGATCAAGCTCCTGTGCTCTGCCGCTGTAGTTTGACCAAATGTCAATAATTTCTTCGACAGTAGGTTTCTTTACGCCGTCCTTAAATGACATAAATACAGCTGCTGTGTGACCGTCAGATACGGGAACACGGATGCACTGTGATGTGATTGAAATATCATCGGTTTTAACAATCTTGTCGCCTTCAATCTTACCCCAGATTTTAAGCGGCTCCTGCTCTGACTTCTCTTCCTCACCGCCGATGTAAGGAATAACATTATCTACCATTTCAGGCCATGTCTTGAATGTTTTGCCTGCGCCTGAAATTGCCTGATATGTGCAAGCGAGAACCTTGTCAACGCCGAGTGCCTTTAAAGGATGAATTGCAGGAACATAGCTCTGAAGTGAGCAATTGGACTTAACTGCAACAAAGCCTCTTTTTGTGCCGAGACGCTTTCTCTGAGCGTCAATAATCTTAATGTGATCGGCGTTAATTTCAGGAATAACCATAGGAACATCATCTGTAAAACGATGAGCACTGTTGTTTGATACGATAGGACATTCAGCCTTTGCATATCTATCTTCGAGATCACGGATTTCATCCTTCTTCATATTAACTGCGCAGAAACAGAAATCAACCTGTGATGCAACCTCTTCAACATTTTCAGCGTCAACGATAACCATATCCTTGTACTTCTCAGGAAGAGGAGCAGTCATATGCCATCTGCCTTCAACTGTTTCACCGTATGTTTTGCCTGCACTTCTCTTACTTGCGGCAAGAACAGTAACCTCAAACCACGGGTGATTCTCAAGAAGAAGTGTAAAACGCTGACCTACCATACCGGTAGCGCCGATAATACCGACTTTATACTTTTTCATAATAATTCCTCCGAATTAAACAAATTTTAAAAAAGCGGTTGCCTTATTCAAACAAATATTATATTATATGAAGAGATGTCTGAAAACACGACTGTTTGTCGATTATGCAAACTGCTCATAATAAGATAATATATCATTTTAAAAGGGTAATGTCAATTATTTTGAGAATTTTACAGGACAAATACTTGTGTTTTACAAAGATTTTTGACAGAACAGCTTTTAAAAAACAATTTTAGTTCTTGAAAGGAAATAAAATGAAGACTAGTGATTTTTATTACGATTTGCCGAAAGAGCTTATCGCACAGACTCCGCTTGAACCGAGGGACAGTTCAAGATTGCTTGTGCTTGACAGAGAAAAACAAACTCTGGAGCATAAACATTTTTATGACATTATTGATTATCTTAACGAGGGAGATCTTCTTGTTGCCAACGATTCAAGAGTTTTGCCTGCAAGAATTTACGGTATCAAAGACGAAACAGGTGCAAAAGTTGAATTTCTGCTTTTGAAGCAGGTTGCGAACAACCGTTGGGAAACACTTTGCAAGCCGGGTAAAAAAGCAAAAGTCGGCACAAAATTTTCATTCGGCAACGGCATTTTGCGTGCAACAGTTGTTGATGTTAAGGATGACGGCAACAGAATAGTTGATTTTGACTGTGAAGAGAATTTTTTTACTACTCTTGACAAAATCGGTCAGATGCCTCTTCCGCCCTATATTACAGCCGAGCTTAAGGATAAGGAACGCTATCAGACGGTTTACAGCCATGAACTCGGTTCTGCGGCAGCTCCGACGGCAGGACTTCACTTTACAACCGAGCTTATGGACAGAATCAAGGCTAAAGGTGTAAAGATTGCGTATGTTACACTTCATGTGGGACTCGGTACATTCAGACCGGTTAAGGTTGACGATGTTACAAAGCATAAAATGCACAGCGAGCATTATGAAGTCCCCGAAGAAACTGCAAAGCTCATAAATGAAACTAAGAAAAACGGCGGACGGGTTATTGCAGTCGGCACAACATCCTGCAGAACGCTTGAAAGTGTTGCGGCAATGTACGGAGAAATCAAACCCTGCGAGGGATTTACGGATATTTTTATTTATCCCGGATTTGAATTTAAGGTGCTGGACGGACTTATTACTAACTTTCATCTTCCCGAAAGTACACTCATTATGCTTGTATCCGCTTTTGCGGGATATGATTTTATTATGAATGCATACAAAGAAGCTGTAAAGGAAAAGTACAGATTCTTCTCTTTCGGTGACGCTATGTTCATATCATAGGAGGATTTTACGGATTTATGTTTAAGGTAATTAAAAAGGAAGGCAGCGCAAGACGAGGCGAATTCGTTACGGTTCACGGTACGGTTCAGACTCCCGCCTTTATGAATGTTGCAACATGCGGTGCAATCAAGGGTGCTGTTTCTGCGCTTGATTTAAAGAATATAAAATGTCAGGTTCAGCTTTGCAACACCTATCATCTGCATCTTCGTCCGGGTGATGAAAAGGTTAAGCAAATGGGCGGACTTCACAAATTTACAAGGTGGAACGGTCCTATCCTTACCGACAGCGGCGGATTTCAGGTGTTCTCTCTTGCAAAGTTGAGAAATATTAAAGAAGAAGGCGTTTACTTCAATTCTCACATTGACGGCCGCAAAATTTTTATGGGACCTGAGGAGAGTATGAGAATCCAGTCAAATCTTGCATCTACAATTGCGATGGCATTTGACGAATGCGTTGAAAACCCTTCTCCATATGAATATACAAAAAACAGCGTTGAAAGAACCACAAGATGGCTTAAAAGATGCGTTACAGAGATGAAAAGGCTCAACAGTCTTGATGATACCATAAATAAAAACCAGATGCTGTTCGGCATAAATCAGGGCGGTATCTATGACGATTTGCGTGTCAATCATATGAAAGAAATTGCAGAGCTTAATCTTGACGGCTATGCAATCGGAGGTCTTGCCGTGGGTGAGCCTGCAGAAACGATGTACCATATCATTGAAGAGGTTGAGCCGTTTGCTCCGAAAGATAAAATCAGATATCTTATGGGAGTCGGAACTCCCGTGAATATTCTTGAAAGCGTTGCAAGAGGTGTTGATCTTTTTGACTGTGTTATGCCGAGCAGAAACGCAAGACACGGTCAGCTCTTCACTTGGGACGGAGTGCGTAACATCAATAATGCAAAATATGAAACAGATGAATCTCCGATTGACGAGCATTGTGACTGCCCCGTTTGCCGAAACTTTTCAAGGGCATACATAAGACATCTTCTAAAGAGCGGTGAGATGCTCGGAATGCGACTTGCTGTTTTACACAACCTCTATTTTTACAATAATCTTATGGAAGTTATCAGAACTCAGCTTGATAACGGCACATATATGGAATTTTACGAGAAATATCGCAACATTTTAGGCGTGCGTATCTAATATTTTTCAAAAACAGAAAAAAATACTTGCAAGATGTGATTAAAACTGATATAATCAATACATTGTATGAAAGGAATGACGAAAATGACAAACTTTTTACCTGTAGTTGCAGAAGCAAGTGCAAGCGGCGGAAATCAGTCATCAAGTATGATTTTTATGATTCTCTTCTATGTTGCTATTTTTGCAGCTCTCTATTTCTTCCTCATCAGACCTAACTCAAAGAAGAAAAAAGAAGAAGCTCAGCTTCGTAACTCTCTTGAGATCGGTGATGAAATTACAACAATCGGCGGAATTATGGGCAGAGTAGTTGCCATTAAGGACGAGAGGATGCTATCATCATTGAAACAGGCTCCGACAGAGTTAAGATGAAGTTTAAAAAGTGGTGTATTTCTACTGTTGACACAGTTAAGGAACAGCCACAGCAGGCAGGTCAGCCTGAAAAGAAAGGCTTCTTCGGTTTTGGCAAGAAGAAAGATTCTGACGAAACTAAAGCTACAAAAGAATAACTTTTTGAATGAATGTTCTTTCCCCCGAATATATTTGTAACAGAATATATTCGGGGGTTGTTTTATGTCTGATAAAAAACTACTTGCAAAGGCTGTTTTGTTTTCATCAGTATGCGGAATACTCATACTGGTAATTTTGATGTGTTTGCTTGCAGCCGTGATGATGTCATCGGGAGTAATTTCTGTCGATATACTTGATTACTGCACGGTCGGCATGGTCGGTGTTGCAACGCTGATGTCGGGAATAATATCATCAAGAATTACAGGAAGTGCAGGTCTTGCGGTGGGTTCGCTGACAGGATTTTTTATTTTTCTTGTCATAATCTCTATTGCATTGATTTTTAACGGTGAGCCTATAACGATACTAACCCTGCTAAAACTGATGTCATCTGTTTTGGGAGGAGGAATAGGCGGAATTATCGGAGTCAACAAAAAGGAAAAATAAAAATCAGATAAGATCGAGTAAGATATTTCACTGAAATTACGTTTTCGGCAGTTCGTTTAGGCGGACTGCCGTTTTTATGTCGGATTTAATTACAAATTAGAATTATTTTTTAAAAAATTGAAATATCTATGGTAAAACAGCTCATAATATGGTACAATAATCCGGAGAATGAGATAGTGAGGGTTAATGACCTTGATTTAGATATAATATGAAAAATAAGGAAATATTTAAGGAGTGTTAGTATGGCAAAAACGATTAAATTGCCGGCAGATTTAAGGGATTGGAAGGTTACTTCATTTGTTGGGGAAGACAACGGCTGTGAAGTTTACAAGGTATCAAGAAAGATTGATAAAAATACTGCTCAGAATGCGATTCTCAGACACGCATTTGTCGGCAAAAGCAATTATACCGATGAACGTGCCGAGTATTTTACCGAAGAGGCTGATTTTATTGAATCGGTTAAGGAGCTTGACGGTGTTTCAAACTATCTGGATGTTTATGTTCAGGATAATCAGAACAAAAAAACCTGTGATTTGTACATATTTACAGAAGAACTCACAAGTCTTGAAGAACTTATGAAAACCAAAACTTTCGCTGAGGATGAAGTTGTTGATTTTGGTATTCAGATGAGTGAAATGCTTGAAACTTTGGAAGCAAAGAATATTTTTCACGGTAATATTTCGCCAAAGAATATTTTTGTAACCGCTGACGGAAGGTATAAAATCGGCGGATTTACAGATTTTGAAGGCAAGATTGCGGATACCTCATTTGTTGCGCCTGAGGTTTATAAGCAGGAAAATGTTGACTATACAACCGACATTTATTCTGTCGGAATAATTATGTATGCAATGTGCAACGGCGGTAAAATTCCGTTTGAAAGTGATTCATGCGACAGAAAGAATGCCTGTGAAGAAAGATTTTCGGGCAAGGCTGTTACCGCTCCATCTGAGGGTGATGAAAAACTCAAGAGTGTTATTGTAATTGCATGTCAGCCGAATAATACAAACCGATGGAAAAATGCAGGCAACATTAAAAATGCTCTCACATCTATCAAGGCTGAAATAGGTACATCCTCCCCTGTTCCGAATCCCGATGTTGTTGTTCCGGAAAACACGGATTTTGACGGAAATGTATTTGAAGAATATGATTATGATGAATTTGAGGATACAGAGCCGACTGAACCGCAGGATAATTTTGACGATAAGGATGAGGTTCAGACAGTTGAGGACGCTGTTCTTGATAATGAATTTAAAGGCGGCGAACAGCTTGGTATTGCCGAAGTTTTAGCCGGTGAAGAATCCTTGCCTGTTGACGGTAATGCTCCTGTAGATGCAGATGAAGTCAGTGAGTCTGATGCTGATGAAAACGGCGGATTTGAGGTTGTTGATGTTACAGACGCAGTTGATGAGTCTGAAAATTCCGAGGTTAAAACTAACGAAGTATCAGAAGAAAAACAGCCTGAATTTGAAGATATCAGTTCCGTATCAAGTGAAGATGACAAGAAAGAACAAACTGTTACAGATAAAAAAGCTGAAGAATTTGAAGATGTTTCAAGCAACAGCGAAGTAGCTCCGGAAGTTCTTCCTCCTGTTACAAGCGTTGAAGTGTTTGACGATTACTCCGGTGCAGACCATAAAAATGTTCTTACAAGCAATGAATCAAGCAAGGACTACGGTGATTTCTTTGAGGACGAGCCGTCTGTTAAGCGTACTGACAATAAAGCTGACGATACTAAAAAAACTGAAGAAAAAAACGACTTTGACGATAACAGTTTTGAAGATGATGACAATGAATTCGGATATGCAGATGAAGAAGATAATAAAGAAAATGTAAAGAAAAAGAAGAATAAATTTATCATTATTCTTTGTGCCGTTGTAATTGCCGCCGCACTCGGATTTATCGGTTTCTGCGTTTATAACGGTTTGTCAAATTCATCTACTGGCAATAAAACTACTACAGCCGAAACTGCAACATCTGCCGAAGTAACCACACAGGCGGCGAGTACGGCGATGCCTACTACAGTTCCTGCTACAACAGAACAGGTTACAACATCTTCTTCATATAACAATGTTATTCCTGTTGTCGGTTACGGTTACAGTTACGGTAAAAAGCTTCTTGAACAGGCTGGCTTTACCGTTGAAATTTCTGACTATGAATACAGTTATGATTATCCGGAAGGATATATTATCTCCCAGACTCCGGAAGGTGACACAAGCGCAAGTACGGTACAGTTGTTAAACTTGTTATCTCAAGCGGACAGATTCAGAGAGAAACAGAAGCTCCTGCAACACAGCTCATCAGTCATCAAATAGTCAGAATAGCTCATCTGGCAATTCAAATGCACAGTCATCAAGCAATACAAACACTAATAATAACGGCGGATTTATCTTCCCTAACAGCGATTCTTCATATCTTAGCAACGCACAGGTAAGCGCTTTGAGTGATGACGACTTACAGCTTGCAATTAATGAGATTTATGCAAGACGAGGCAGAATTTTTAAGGACGCAAGCCTTAATGCATACTTTAACTCGCAGTCATGGTATGAGGGCAAATATACACCCGAAGAATTTGAGAAGAATGTTAAATTTAATACTTACGAACAGAAGAATCTTCAGCTCTTGATTAACGAAAGAAGATCAAGAAAGTGATTTTTAAACAAGAAAGATAATGCAGAGGAGTTATTATGAAAGATAAAATATTAAACGCACTAAAAAGCAAGACTTCTTTGCTTTGGCAATTAATATTGTTATTATGGCTTTGATTATAGTTGTTACTGCATTTTCCTATGACAGTGCTGACGATTTTTACAATTCTTTATATATCTGTCAGTATCATAACTATTACAATAATGATATTAACTACATTTTTGCGACAATTACCGGTTCATTGCAGTACATTCTTTTGAATTTCAACTGTTTTGTACTTTTTCAAATTCTTCTCTCCTGTGCCGCTTTTTCTTCTGTTACATTTGTTTTTGTCGATAAATTCGGAAAGCACAAGGCTTTCATATTCACTCTTGTGCTGAATATTTTGTTTTCATTTGACCATTATTCAAACATTTTAAGCAGTAAAACTGCAGCTTTGCTGCTTACGGCAGGGTTTCTGATGGCACTTAATGCAATCAGAAATAAAAGGTACTCTCTCCCGTTTTGGATTGGTGTACTTGAAGTTATATTCGGAACATTTTTATGTTTCAAATATTTCTTTGTGGGACTTGCATTTTTCATTGCATTCTTCATCGGTGATATGATTGCAAAAAGAAAGTACAAGTTGCCGTTCAGAAAATTCTTCTGGTATTTCAGACCTTTTGTGCTTGTATTTGTCTTTATTGTTCTTGTCGGCTGCGGTCTTGAATATTATTCATATTCGGTCAATAATGCAAATGCAGAAACTTCGGAGTTGTACAGATACAGCGTCCTTGCCGATAAGACCGATGATAATGCTTTTCCAAACTATTCCGATTACTGTGAGGAGCTTAATTCGGTCGGAATAAATTCGGCAAATAAGTATGAACTTTTTGTTGACGGATATTATGATGAAAACAACGGACTGAATACTGCTGCCCTTGAAAAGGTTGCGGATATCCAAAAACGGGAAAATCCGTATAATTTCTTTGATAATGCGGGTGCATTGTTTTCAGATGCATGGGGACATATTATAAATTTTGATTCATATCTTATTGCTTTTGCGGTAATACTTGCCATTATGGTTGTTTTTGTTACCGTTCAGAAAAAAAGATTTGCCTTCTTCCCTGCTTTGTATTTTGCGGTAGGATTTGCGGCTTGTATGTATGTTCGTTATGCAATGGATTCTTCGGCATACACAATGTACGGAATTTTGCTGATGATTCTTTCGTTTACAATGTATTCGTTTGATTTCGGTCATCTCAGAAAAGCCGAATACAGCAATATTACAGATAAAAGCAGAAAAACTGTTCTTATTTCGGTTATTGTACTTGTGATATTAAGTGTGGCAAGCTGTGTATCATATTTCTTCCATATCACTCCTGTTTCATATGACAAAAAGCCTAGTGATCTTTATACTGAGGTTGACAGACATCCCGAAAATTATTATGTTCTCGATCCTGTAACAGCTAAAGAATACATTTCATATACCGATAACTATATTCATCCGCTGTGGGGATTTTCTTCCGATTTTCTCCATAATGTTGACGGCTTCGGATATCTTCATCGGACAAATCAGCTTGTGAACCGCAACCTCTCAACAAATATTTATGAGGCGGTCGTTGACGGAAGAAATGTATATGTTATCGATAAAAAAATTACTTTTATCAAAGAAAATTATCTTAACCAATATTACGGCAAAAAGGATTCCGTCATTGTTTACAAGGATGAAAAGGAATTCAACGGATTTACAATTTACAGCGTAGACAGAGTTAAATAACATTAAAAAAGGTATATCACGATTTTTTTGGAGACGGTGGAGTCGTTTTTCTTAGGCATTTCGTTAATTCTTTTTCTGTCATTTTCCGGGCAAACTAAAACAAAAAGCTGAGCTTTTGGGCTCTGCTTAGTTTCTTGAAAATATACTTTTGCTATGGGAGTAATTCAGATTAGATTGCTCGGAATAAAACAATTATCCTTGTCAATCGGTATCGGCTCCTCACACATACATATGATGCCGCCGTTTCCGCGGTTCAAAGAAGCCTTGTCAATTACGCTGTACTTTTTGACCTCACGACGATCAGGAGAAGCACTCTTTTTGATTTCCAACGGATGAATGACATTGTTTCCTCGATGAAAACATCAATCTCTTTTGCATTAGAATCACGAAAATAGGTAATATTTACTTTAGATTTAGCGTAAGCGTAGTTTTTCACAAGCTCCATTACCACATAATTTTCGTAGTAATGACCGCTTACAGCACCGTTACGGAGAGTGTCTGCCGTCAGCCACATCGAAAGGTAAGCACAAAGACCGGTGTCACAGAAATACAGTTTCGGTGTTTTGCTGAGCCGTTTCAGTTCATTGTTTGAATATGGGGCAAGCAGATAAACAATGTGAAGTCCCACAAGTACTTTCAGCCATTCCTTTGCGGTACTTGGTGCAATGTCAGCGGATTCCGCAAGAGTAGAATAATTTACCTGCTCTGAAACAAGAGCAGCACAACCGAAAAGAAACTTACGAAAACGAACTGTGTCGGTAATACCGCCGTGTTAGCTTAGTAATATTTTTTGAAAGGTGATAAAATTATGAGTACCAATAAGATTACTTGTTCATTTACCGTTGACCGTGATATTTACAACGCTTATAAAAGTATTGTTGTAAAAAGTGGTGAAAATGTAAAGGGCAACCTTATCCGTTATATGCTCAATGTCATTAACTATGAAACTCCAAATGCAGATACAATTTCTGCAATAAAAGAAGTTGAAGAACTGAAAAAAAATCCAAATAAAAAAACCTATGCTTCATTTAGAGAGCTTTTAGAGGATATTACCAATGAGTAAATTAAGAATTGTGCCATCACAAAAATTCAACAGAGATGTTAAGCTGTCAATTAAGCGTGGATACAATATTCAATTGCTTGATGATGTTGTTGAAGTGATAGCTGAACAACAACTACTGCCACCGGAATATAAAGATCACAAACTAATCAGAAATTATTCCGGTTGTAGGGAATGTCACATTACCCCCGACCGGCTCTTGATTTACGAAATTAGTAATGAAGAACTTATTTTGTATCTGACAAGAACCGGAACACACAGCAATTTATTTTAAGCTCCTAAAGGCATTTTTGCCTTAATAGAATATACTAACAAATAAAAGAAAGAACCTTCCCTAATGATAAATTCATCAGAGAAGGTTCTTGTTATTTCTTTACCATAACTACAGCCTGTTTGCCGAGTTCGTTATATCTTGTATTTACAAGGCTTTTTGAGTAACGGGTTCGAGCATTCGTCCACGGATCGTTGAAATAGTAATAATCTTTGTCATAGCCAGTGAGTAACAGACAATGTTCGCCGGCAGTCCAAGTGTAGTAACTGCCGAGTTTATATTTTGCGTTTTCATCGGTGTAGTTTACTCTCCAAGTGGTTGTCTTAAATGACGGTGACATATTAATTGTTGCCCACACCATAATCGGCTGACCTTGTGCAACATACTTACCCGAAAGGTATTCAAGACTTTTCCCGCTGATTTCTACAGCCTTGTATGATTTGTCGGAAAGGTATTTGTTCATACATTTTGCCATAATCGGAGCGTATGCTCCGTAGCTGTTGGAACTGTATGGTGTTCCAACAAAGGCACAATTCGGATCAGGTCCTGTGTATGAACCGTTTGAATAACCGAAAGGTTTTTTTACCAAATACTTATCTGCAAATGTCGTTTCAGAAATTTTATATCCGTAGAAATTCAACAGCATTGTTGCACTACAGGTTTCACAGCCTGTCGGGAGCTTACTTTGACCGATTAACGGAACATTTGAAATCTTCTTGCTCTGTGGCATTATGTATACATTGCAAATGGCTTTTTTTCCGTTATTCAAAGTGCAAGTTACAGTTGCTTTTCCTGTCGCTACTCCTTTGACGACACCTCCGCCTCTTGTTACAGCAGCTATTTTTGAATTGCTTGATGAATAAAGTCTGTAATATGCCGCTGTACCTTTTGGAACACTGCTGTTAATGTCAAAACTCTGACCTATGTACAGTACAATTTCACTTGCGTTAAGTTTAAGAGATGTTGCAAGCGGCTTGACCGTTACATTACAGGTTGCTTGTGTACCGTTTGGCATTTTGCATCTCACAGTTGTGGTTCCTGCCTTTTTTGCGGTCATCAAACCTCCGGCTTTTTGAACAAAAGCAATATTCGGATCATCTGAATAATAAGAACGATAATAAGCTGCTGTTCCGCTCGGCACATAGCTTGAAAAATCATACTGTTCACCGACTCCAAGTATAATACTTGTCTTATCAAGCTTTATGCTATTAGCAAGCTTTTTAACAGTAACCTTACATTTGGATGTAAGTCCGTTATAAGTTTTTGCTGTAATTGTAGAGACACCAATGCCCACAGCAGTCATTTTGCCTTTATCGTCTACAGTAATTACCCCACTATTATCTGTAGTAAACTCTACTTGCGAAATATCTCCATTTTCAATAGTAGTAATAAGAGTATATGACTCCCCTACCCCAAGTGTTATTGTATTCTTATTGAATTTCACACTTTTAGGCGGAACAGTTGGTTTTGGCTCTGTAGTAGGCTGTTCAGTAATCTGCTCAGTATACTCTTCTGTTGAAGGTTCAGTAACTTCTTCCGTAGTTGTTTCAGTCGATTCTGTTGAAGGTTCAGTAACTTCTTCCGTAGTTGTTTCAGTCGATTCTGTCGATGGTTCATCAACAATTGTCGTTTCCTCAACACATTCTGTAGTAGTTTCAGTATATGCTGTAGTTTCAGTATATTCAGTTGTTACTTCAGTACAAGCAGAGGAGAAATCCGATATCGTTGTTTCTGTGGATGCTTCAGTTCCGTAAACCGAAGTAGTTTCTGTCAAAGATGACGGTTCTGATGTATCGAATTGAGATCCAACAATAATTTTCTGAATATTAGTGGCATCAATAACGGTCAACACATTGTCGCCATTAGTATCGTAAAGAAATTTCTCATCATCAGTTAAGTCAATCATACCTACAACATACTTTTGGACCTTGGTTGCATCCATAACTGTAAATTCGTAATTACCACCGTTAACGATAGTCGCTGCATATGGTATTATACATATCGCAGATAACAGCGTTATGATTAATAATATTGATATTGGTTGTATTATTTTTTCATGTTTTTTGCTCCCTTATCTGTGCCTGTTGTAATAGTCTTTGTCTGACCGTTTACAAATGTCTTTTC
>ENA-OQHY01000126-OQHY01000126.1-human-gut-metagenome-genome-assembly--contig:-NODE-126-length-42980-cov-3.125872_pt1 | contig 42980 bp, 68 predicted proteins | sample MGYA00242570_ERZ504733 | MGnify/ENA primary metagenome ERZ504733 (study PRJEB26092, sample SAMD00036219) | human gut metagenome | host: Homo sapiens | study: EMG produced TPA metagenomics assembly of... | reverse complement strand
GCCGCGAGGACGGCGCTCGGCAGCCTTGGACTGCTGCGCAGCAGAACGGGTCTGTGCACGACCCTTGACCGCTGCGGCACGCAGACCGTTCACCTCGGCCTTAGTCAGCTCGCGGTAGGTACCGGGCTTGAGCATACCCAGCTTCACCACGCCCTCGGCGTTGCGCTTCAGGCGCACCACCTCAAGACCCACGCTCTCGCACATCCGGCGGATCTCGCGGTTCTTGCCCTCTTTCAGGGTCATTTCCATCACGGTGCGGCCGGGCTCGTCGGTGACCACATTGATGGCGCAGGGCATGGTCTTGGTGCCGTCATCCAGCACAACGCCGCTGCTCAGCTTGAGGATGGTGCCTCGTCGGCGCGGGGCTGCACGGTAACGCGGTACAGCTTGGAGATACCGCCGGACGGATGGGTGACGGCCTGTGCAAAGGCACCGTCGTTGGTCATCAGCAGCAGACCCTCGCTGTCCTTATCCAAACGACCCACCGGGTACAGGCGGGCGGGGATGTCGCTGACCAAGTCCATCACGGTCTTGCGGCCCAGCTCATCGCTGGCGGTGGTCACATAGCCACAGGCTTGTACAGCGCCAGATAATACAACTGCTGATTCTTTGGATGTAGATGCGCTCGTCATCCACATGGAGCACGTCACGGTTGGGGTCCATTTTGTCACCCACCTTGACCGGGTGGCCGTTCACCTTGACGCGGCCCTCGGCAATGATCTGCTCGGCGGCGCGGCGGGAGCACAGACCCTGCTCGGCCATGATCTTCTGAATACGTTCTTCTGCCATAATATTACTCCTTGTGCGCCTCACGGCGCTCAAAATGCGCACCGCTCCCCTGCTTTTGCGGGGGCACGGTGCGCGGCTATATAGACCGCAGACCAAAAGATCTGCGGCTGCGGCTTGATTTGTATAAAAGGTTACTCTGCCTTGGGCTCCTCTGCGGGTGCCTTGGCGTCCTTTTTGACCAGAGTGGTAAGCTTTTCCACCAGCTCAGGCAGCATGGTCAGGGCACGGTCGATGCTGTTGGAGCTATCCGACAGCTGGATGGTGCGCACGCAGCCATCTTGATGACCAGAAATGCCACCGGCTGAATGTTGACACCGGCACCGGAGCCGCCGCCAAACAGATCCTTGTTGGCAGCGTTCTTGCCGTTAAAATCGGTACCGCCGGAGGCGAAACCAAAACTCACCTTGGACACCGGCAGGATGGTGATGCCATCCTCGGTGGTGATGGGCTTGCCGATAATGGTGTTGGAGTCCACCATCTGGTGAATTTTCTCCATCGTAACGTTCATCAGGCCCTGAATAGGATGCTCTGCCATAAAACAACTCTCCTTTATTCATCCGTGCAGGCAGCAGGCCGCCGGAAAGCATTCTGAGATAGATTTAGTGTATCATCTTCAAATAAAAATGTCCAATACTTTTTTACGCCAGAACTCGTACAGTACCCGCACAGCGGCAATGACGATGAACAACGCCTGTGCGCTGACCCGGAAGGACACCTTGTCCTGCACAGTAGGCTGGGCGCTGCCGAAGTCCGGCAGAACGCGCAGCTGGTCAAATTCCAGAAAGAAAAAGCGATCCAGCACGCCAAGGGTCGGGTACAGCCACGCTTGCAACTTGCCGTAATTGCGGGCAGCTTCGGCGGGGTCGTCCCCGCGCACACCAAGGCAGACCGAAATCCTTGTAAAGCGGAGCGCGCCAAACACTGCCCGCAGCAGCGTACCCACGCCCCGCAGCATGGTGCAGATCACATCCAGCGTAATCTTTGCCTTTTGGCGGGGCGGCTTTTCAGCTTTGGGCTTTGCGGGCTGCGCAGCCTTTTTTTCAGCTTTTTTGCGCTTACGCTCCGCGCGCCATGCGCGGAATTTTGCTTTCAGTCTGCCGGTAAAGCCCTTGGGCTCCTCCGGCTGGGTGGGAGCTTCAGGCTTGGGGTATTGGAACACCGGAAAGGTAATGCCAGTGCCCCGGCCTTTACGGTAAGCGTATCGTTTTGCCAGCAGACATCCGCGCAGAAGGGGCACAGCAGCAACAGCGCCGCCAGCACCAACAAAATCAGCAGCAGGATGCCCACCGCCTTGAGGACGAACAGCAGACAAGCGCCCACTGCGGAAAGAACCATGCCCATGGATCAGCCCTCACTTTCGGTCGGATCATCTGCCGGTGCATCGCTGTGCACCGGCGGCAGGTCTGCCAGACTGGACAGGCCGAACACACGCAAAAAGGTATCGGTGGTGCGGAAGCTGACCGGGCGACCCGGCAGATCCAGACGTCCGGCTTCCTCGATGAGCCCCTTTTCCAGCAGACCGGACACGCTGGAGGAGGAATCCACGCCGCGCACCTGCTCAATAAAGGCGCGGGACACGGGCTGGTTGTAGGCGATGACGGTCAGGGTCTCCATGGCCGCAGGGCCAAGCGGTACGGCACGGCGGCTGTCCAGTACACGGCGCACACAGTCTGCCCACTGAGTCTTGGTGGCCAGCTGCCACCGGGTATTCAGATGCAGCAGGCACAGGCCGCTGTCCTCCCGCTGGTAGCGGGTGTGCAGAGTCTCCAGTGCGGCATCCACGCTGGACTGGGGCAGCTGCACTGCCTGTGCCAGCTTATCGGCGCCTATGGGGTCGCCGCAGGCAAAAAGCATAGCCTCCACGGCGGCAAGGGTTTGTTTCTGGTTCATGGGTTCTCCTTATTGCGTTCCGGGCGGGTGCGGCGCATGGTCAGCGCTCCCCGGTCGTCCAACGCGATGCGTCCGCCGCGCACCAGTTCCAGCAGCGCCAGAAAGGTAGCTACGTTAGTGCTGCGGCTCTGGCTGCGGGAAAACAGCTGCTCCATTTTTGCCACGGTGCCGCCCAGCATCCGGCGCAGGATGTACACCACCCGGCTGGTGACCGATACCATGGGCGCGGTGACCAGCGGCTCAAACTGCTGCTGGGTGGGCACACGGCGGGTCTTGGTGCGGCCTGCCAACGCCTGCCAGTAGTCCGCCAAGATCTGCGGGGCATGGTGCAATGCGTAGGTGTTATCCCACTCCACTTCCATGGGGCGGCGCACGAATACCGGGCAGCCTCCCCTTTTGCGCGCAGCAGAGCCGCCATGCGGCGGCACTGGTCGTACTCAATCAGCTGGCCGGTAAGTTCCTGTTTCATGCGCTCGCCCTCTTCGCTGCGGGGCAGCAACAGAAAGCTTTTCATTTCCACCAGATGCGCCGCCATCTCAATGAAGGCGCTGGCGGTCTCGGGATCGGGGTCGGCCTGCTCCACGGTGCGGGTGTACTGGTCGATCAGCTGCAGGATGGGGATATTGTGCAGGTCCATCTTATGCTTGGCCACCAGAGCCAGCAATAATTCCAGCGGGCCGTCAAAATCTTCCAGATGGAAGGTTAATTCCTCTGCCACTCAGATCACCGCCCCAAGGCTGCTGGCATAAACGGCGTAGGCGATCTTATCAATATACCCGGTGCCTGCGCCCAAAAGCGACCACACTACGTTGTTCAGGTAGTAGAGCGGCGTATCCAGAAAGCGCCCCACACCGCTGCCAGCATGACGATCATAATATATTTTTCATACCGCATCAGGCCAAAGTAGATGCGCTGCGGCAGCACCACCAGTAGAATGCGGCTGCCGTCCAGCGGCGGCACCGGAATCAGGTTGAACACCGCAAGGCTGACGTTCATCAGCACCAGATAGCGCAGGAACATGGCAATGTAAATGGTAGCGTTATTGACCGGTGCCCAGTAGTACATTACCTTCCATGCCACCATGCCAAGGTAGGCCAGCACAAGGTTTGCCACAGGGCCTGCCAGTGCCGTAAGCGCCATGCCCCACTTGGGGTTTTTGAAGTTGCGGGGGTTGGTGGATACAGGCTTTGCCCAGCCCACGCCCGCAAACACCATGCACAGCGTGCCCAGCAGGTCAAAGTGCGCAAAGGGGTTCAGCGAAAGACGCCCCTCGTGTTTGGCGGTGGCATCGCCCAGAAGCCATGCTGCCAGCGCATGGCCGGCCTCGTGGAACGGGATGGCCACCAGCGCCACCAGTGCGCGGATGATATAATAGGTTGCCTGTGTGGTCATGTAAATCTCCTGTCAAAACGAATTTCTTCCTTTATAATACTATTTTTTTGTGCCCTGCACAAGCCCCACAGCACCGGGAATGCAAAAAGCTGCAAGAAATTTTAAAAAAGGCTTGCTTTTTCTTTGTAACTCTGGTAAAATAGTCAAGCTGATTATTTTGATTCCATACTTCACTGTAGGAGGTGCAATTACCATGGCTAAGTGTGAATGCTGCGGCAAGGTGTTACCTTTGGTATCAAGGTCTCTCACTCTCATCGCCGTTCCAACCGTACCTGGAAGCCGAATGTCCGTCGTGTCAAGGCGGTCGTGGAGGGCTCTCCCAAGTATGTCTACGCATGCTCCCGTTGCCTGCGCGCTGGCAAAGTTACCCGCGCTGTCTAATTTGGTGTATGTGGCCGGTCACTTTGTCGAGTGGCCGGCTTTTTTATTTGCCGCAAGGAGAGAAATAAAATGTCTTTGCCTGTTGATCCCATCATGCTGCTGAGCGTGGTGAACCTGAAACTGCGGGATCAGTATAAGGATCTCGATACGCTGTGCGAAGATCTGGAGGCCGACAAGGCCGGTCTGTGCGCAAAACTGCACGCTGTGGGCTACGATTACGACCCGCAGCGCAACCAGTTTGTCTGATTATAGCTTCCAAATCCGGCACCGGTGCACAGCGACTGTGCCCGGGCCGGTGAATGATAAAATAAGGAGTGCTTGATTTATGATCCAGGGTACCTATTACAAAGAGTGGAGCACGGTTCTGGGCCGTGAGGTGGAGTTTAAGGTGTACGGCCATGCCGGTGTGCCGGTGCTGGCACTGCCCGCCCGCGGCGGCCGTTTTTATGACTGGGAGAATAATGGGATGCCCGATGCCATTGCCCAGCTGCTGAACGAGGGTAAGGTGCAGCTGTTCTGCGCAGATGCCATGGACGGCGAGGGCCTTTTGAACGGTGATCTGCCCCAGCGCCGCCGCGCCGAGCTGCAGGAGAAGTATTTCGTCTACCTGACCGCTGAGCTTGCTCCCCGTATTCTGACCCTGAACAACGCCAAAAAGGGCACCCGGATCTGGACTGCCGGTGTAGACTTGGGCGCTTACCACGCCGTCCACTGCCGTCTGCGCCGTCCCACCCTGTTTGCAGGTGCTGTGGGCATGGGCGGCATCTACGACCTGACCCGCTTCTGGGGCACCGACAGCGATGACATGGTGCTGCGCTGCGCTCCCCTTGCCTATCTGCAGGAGAACGGCATTGCCAACAAGCTGGCATTGACCAAGGCAGAAGAGAACCGCCTGATCCTCTGCGCCGGTCAGGGTGCCTACGAGGGCGATGCACTGGACGACACACAGGCACTGGCTGATCTGCTGAAGGATCAGGAAATGCCCGCACATCTGGAGATCTGGGGCGGTGACGTATCCCACGACTGGTACTGGTGGGGCAAGATGTGGAGCCTGTTTGCACCGCGCATTCTGGAAGTAAAGTAAGAGCTTACAACGAGGGAAAGCCTGCGAGGCTTCCCTCGTTTTCTTATATGCAGCGGTTTTGAATGGCCTCCGCGTGCGCTCTGGCCATGTTCAGCGGAATTTCATCTTTTAATTTATGGTTCAGAAACGCCTGCGGCGTTTCTGAACATTTTTGTTTGCAGTACTATTTATATTTCATTTCCTACTTGAATTGTCGGATATTATGTGCTATACTGCTGTTGCAAGAAAATATACCCCATGGGGGTTTATGAAAGGAGCGATTCCGATATGGAAGAGACCAAAAAGCACTGTTGCTGCTGCGTTGATACGCCGGAAGCGGACGCTGTGGCAGATACTGCTGTCCCCTGCTGCTGCCGCCACAAAGAGCGCAGCCCGGAGGAACACAAAGCCCTGCTTAACCGGCTGAACCGCATTGAAGGCAGGTGCGCGGCATCCGCGGGATGCTGGAAAAGGACGCCTACTGTGTGGACATTCTGGTACAGGTAGCCGCAGCCAATGCGGCGCTGAACAGCTTTTCCCGGGAATTGCTGGCACAGCACATCGGCAGCTGCGTGGCGGATGACCTGCGTGCCGGCAGCGATGAAAAGCTGGAAGAGCTGCTCCGGCTGCTGCCCAAACTGATGAAATGACCGCCCGCCGGGCAGACTGACCACAAGGAGAAACAACAATGGAACAATTCAACGTTACCGGCATGAGCTGCGCGGCCTGCTCTGCCCGGGTAGAAAAGGCCGTAAAGAGCGTGCCGGGCGTCACCGGCTGTTCGGTAAGCCTGCTGACCAACTCCATGGGCGTAGAAGGCACCGCTGAGGATGCCGCCATTATCCGTGCCGTAGAGCAGGCCGGTTACGGCGCAAGCCCCAAAAAAGCCGCCGCAGCGGCCAGCACCAGCGCAGAGCTGGATGCTCTAGCAGACCACGAAACGCCCAAGCTGAAACGGCGGCTCATCGCCTCGCTGGGCTTTTTGCTGGTGCTGATGTACTTTTCCATGGGGCACATGATGTGGGGCTGGCCGCTGCCCCGCTGGTTTGACGGCAACCACATTGCCATGGGGCTGGTACAGCTGTTGCTGGCAGGCATCGTGATGGTGATCAACCAAAAGTTTTTCATCAATGGCTTCAAAGGGCTGGTACACCGCTCCCCCAACATGGATACGCTGGTGGCTATGGGCTCGATGGCAAGCTTTGTGTGGAGCACCTACGCCCTGTTTGCCATGACCGATGCGCAGCTGCACGGCAACGAAGAACTTGTCATGCACTATATGATGGAGTTCTATTTTGAGTCTGCCGCCATGATTTTGACCCTTATCACCGTGGGCAAGATGCTGGAGGCACGCTCCAAGGGCAAGACCACCGATGCACTCAAGAGCCTGATGAAGCTTGCCCCCAAAACCGCTACCCTTCTGCGGGACGGCACCGAGGTGACCGTGCCCATTGAACAGGTGCAGAAAGAGGACATCTTTGTGGTGCGCCCGGGCGAGAACATCCCGGTGGACGGCATTGTGCTGGAGGGCAGCAGTGCCGTGAACGAGAGCGCGCTGACCGGCGAGAGCATCCCGGTAGACAAGGCCGTGGGCGATAAGGTAAGCGCCGCCACCACCAATCAGTCCGGCTATCTGCAGTGCCGTGCTACCCGCGTGGGCGAGGACACCACGCTGGCGCAGATCATCCGCATGGTCAGCGATGCCGCTGCCACAAAAGCACCCATTGCAAAGATCGCGGATACCGTATCCGGCTTTTTTGTGCCTGCGGTCATCAGCATTGCAGTGGTCACCACCCTTGTCTGGCTGCTGCTGGGGCGGGATGTAGGCTACGCGCTGGCGCGGGGCATCTCGGTGCTGGTCATCAGCTGCCCCTGTGCGCTGGGTCTGGCAACGCCGGTAGCTATTATGGTGGGCAACGGCTTGGTGCGAAGAACGGCATCCTATTCAAGACCGCTGCGGCGTTAGAAGAAGCCGGGCGCACCCGCATCGTAGCGCTGGACAAGACCGGCACTATCACCTGCGGCGAGCTACCGTCACCGACCTTCTGCCCGCTGAAGGCGTGACCGAGACCGAACTGCTCACGCTGGCAGCTGCGCTGGAGGGCCGCAGCGAGCACCCGCTGGCGCGGGCAGTGCTGGCCTATGCGGAGGAAAAGCAGCTGGAGCTGCCCTCTGTTACCGATTTTACCGCCCTGCCGGGCAACGGTCTTACCGCCAAGCTGGAGGACAAAGAGATCTTTGGCGGCAACGCTGCTTTTATTGGCACAAAGGTCGCTATCCCTGCTGCGCTGCAAACGCAGGCTGCTGCGCTGGCTGCGCAGGGTAAGACTCCCCTCTTCTTTGGCGGCGCTGGCCGTCTGCTGGGCGTTATCGCGGTAGCTGATACCATCAAGGAGGATAGCCCGCAGGCCATCCGGGAGCTGCGGAATATGGGCATCCGGGTCGTGATGCTGACCGGCGACAACCAGCGCACTGCCGAGGCCATTGGCCGACAGGCCGGGGTGGACGAGGTGATTGCCGGGGTGCTGCCCGAGGGCAAGGAGGCCGTCATCCGGCAGCTGCAAAAGTACGGCAAGGTAGCTATGGTGGGTGACGGTATCAACGACGCCCCTGCCCTGACCCGCGCTGACACCGGCATTGCCATTGGCGCAGGCACAGACGTAGCCATTGACGCCGCGGACGTAGTACTGATGAACTCCAAGCTCTCGGACGTGCCCGCCGCCATCCGGCTGAGCCGCGCTTCCCTGCGCAACATCCACGAAAACCTGTTCTGGGCGTTTATCTATAACATCATCGGCATTCCGCTGGCAGCCGGTGTGTTCATCCCCTTGGGGCTGACGCTGAACCCCATGTTCGGCGCAGCTGCCATGAGCCTTTCCAGCTTCTGCGTGGTGAGCAACGCCTTGCGGCTGAACCTGTTTGACCTGCACAGCGCAAAGCGTGACCACCGCCCAAACACGTCCCTGCCCTGCCCGCTGCCCTTGTGCAGCCCGCAGCGGAGGAAGATACAACTCAAAAGGAGGAGACCGCTATGAAAAAGACCCTGACCGTAGAAGGCATGATGTGCCCCCACTGTGAAGCCCGCGTCAAGAAGGCGCTGGAAGCTCTGCCGCAGGTGGACGAGGCTGTTGTCAGCCACGAAGCCGGTACTGCCATCGTTACCCTGAACGCAGAGGTGGATGATGAAGTGCTGAAGAAAGCCGTGGAGGCACAGGATTACCCTGTTACCAGCATCCAGTAAAGGGTATCAGCCACCACAAAATGCAAGAGGCAGCTGCGCAAAAATCTGCGCAGCTGCCTCTTTTGTAGCGAGACGATTTGAATGCGCGCCGCATTCGCTTTGCGCATCTTCAGAAGAAAGATTCTTTTTTATTTTAGAGCACCGGAGCGTCTGCGGACGCTCCGGTGCTCCATTTTTCCCCAAAAGCCGTTGCCGCAATTAGAACGCAAAAAGCCCGCTGCAAGGCGGAATATCCTTGTAGCGGGCAGAATAGATAACCGGGAAACCCTTATCAGACTTCGGTGTTGAAGTAGCGCTTCAGCAGGCCCTCGAAGCCGCGGCCGTGACGGGCTTCATCCTTTGCCATCTCATGAACAGTGTCGTGGATGGCGTCCAGATTCAGTGCCTTAGCCTTCTTGGCCAGATCCATCTTACCGGCGCAGGCACCGCACTCGGCCTCAGCACGCATCATCAGGTTCTTCTTGGTGCTGTCGGTCACGACCTCGCCCAGCAGCTCTGCAAAGCGGGATGCGTGGTCAGCCTCTTCGTAAGCATAGCGCTTGTAGGCCTCAGCGATCTCGGGGTAGCCTCACGCTCTGCCACGCGAGCCATAGCCAGATACATACCGACCTCACTGCACTCGCCCTCGAAGTTTGCGCGCAGACCATCAACGATCTCCTGCGGCACGCCCTCTGCCTTGCCGATGCCAACAACATGCTCGGTGACGTAGGTGTTGCCGGTCTTCTCCACAAAAGCGGAAGCGGGAGCCTTGCAAACGGGGCACTGAGCGGGGATCTCACCCTCAGCGATATAACCACAAACGGTGCAAACGTATTTCTTCATAAGAATTTACCTCCATTCGATCTGTTAAAAATGATACAGGACGGAAACCACCCGCCTGTTGCTTCTATGCTGGGCAGCCGCGCTGCCGGGTATAGAAAGAGCCATGGAAGGGGGCTTTGTGTACTTCCCTTTCCATGGCTCTATTATAGCGAATAATTCCTAGTTAGTCAAGTATATTTTTAAGAATTATTCCTATTTATCAAAATCTGGCAGGATGCCCAAATTCCCTTATGGAAAACTGGACGCATTACCGGAATCAGACCTGCAGGTTGCCGCTGGTAGCAGCATCAGAACCGGCGGTAGCGTCAAACTCGTAGTCGTTGCCGGGCAGGATAGCGTTGAGCAGGATACCTGCAATCGCAGCCACAGCCAGACCGGACAGGTTGATGGTGACACTGCCAACGGTAAAGCCAACGCCGCCCACAGAGTTGAAGCCCAGTGCGCACACCAGAATGACGGCGGCAACGATCAGGTTGCGGCTGTTGGTGAAGTCCACGCGGTTCTCCACCACGTTGCGCACACCGATAGCGGAGATCATTCCGTACAGCACAAAGCTGATACCGCCGATGATGCCGGTGGGGATGGTGTTGATGACGGCCTCAAACTTGGGGCTGAAGCTCAGGATGATAGCCAGCACAGCGGCAATGCGGATGACCAGCGGGTCGTAGATCTTGCTCAGTGCCAGCACACCGGTGTTCTCGCCGTAGGTGGTGTTGGCGGGGCCGCCCAGCAGACCGGCCATGGTGGTGGCCAGACCATCGCCCATCAGGGTGCGGTTCAGGCCGGGGTCATTGATATAGTTGTGGCCAACGGTGGCGCTGATGGCGGCAATATCGCCAACGTGCTCCATCATGGTAGCCAGTGCGATGGGGATAATGGTGAACAGAGCGCTGATGAACTCCGGGCTGCCGTCAATGGCAAACAGACCCATAGCCTCCTTGTGCAGGGGGATGCCCAGCCAGGCGGCCTCGGAGATTTTCTGGAAGTCCACTGCGCCGGTGACCAGTGCCACAGCGTAGGAGACCAGCACGCCGATGAGGATGGGCAGGATCTTGACCATGCCCTTGCCCCAGATGTTGCACACGATGACAGTGCCCAGTGCCACAAAGGCCAGCAGCCAGTTGGACTGGCAGTTGGTGATAGCAGAGGGGGCAAGGATCAGACCGATGGAGATGATGATGGGGCCGGTGACCACCGGCGGGAAGAACTTCATGATGCGGCGGATGCCAAAGGTGGAGATCAGCAGGCTGGCCACCAGATAGACCAAACCCGAGAATGCAATGGCAGCGCAGGCATAAGGCAGCATCTTAGTGTTGGCAACGGTCAGGTTGCCATCGGCATCAGCCAGCATGGGAGCCACGATGGAGAAGCCGCCCAGATACGCAAAGGAGGAGCCGAGGAATGCCGGGACCTTCTTTTTGGTGATGAGGTGGAACAGCAGCGTGCCCAGACCGGCACACAGCAGAGTGGTGGAAACGCTCAGGCCTGTGAGCAGCGGCACCAGAACCGTTGCGCCAAACATGGCAAACATATGCTGCACACCCAGAATAAACATTCTGCCGGTGCCCAACTTTTTGGCATCGTATACGCCCTTGGAGTAATCGATCTTTTCGCTCATAGAAAACCTCCTATACTGTTATTCCCAAAAAAGAGGCATTGCCGTTGAAACAGCAGTGCCTCTGAATTTCAGGAACAAGACCTCCACACAAAAATGGGAAAGAAGCAGCTATGCAGTCGCTCGCGCTTGAACATTGTGCTCCTCCCCTTCTTTTTGTGTTCTTTCCAACAACCGGAACCGCTCCGGCAAGGCAGCAGCAACGCCGCAGCTTTTTGTTAAGTATAGCAGATTTTGGGCTTTCCAGCAAGGTGTTGACAGCTTTTTCTTGCCGGTTACACTGTGCCGTGGGCTGCGGGGGTTGCGCTTTTGGACGGAATGCCCTATAATAGAGCCTGTTCTTATTTCCTACCATTATAATGTGTTGATATTACAGGAGGCTTTATGCTCTATCTGGATTACTCTGCCAACACCCCTGTGGACGAGGAGGTGCTGCAATGCTTCTGCGAAGCTGAGCGGCGCTACCCGGGCAATGCCAATGCCCACCATCAGGCAGGCGCTACCGCAAAGGCTGCTATAAACGAGGCGACCCGCAGCATTGCCCGCTGTCTGGGCGCACCGCCTGCGGGCATCATCTATACCTCCGGTGCAAGCGAAGCCAACAACCTTGCCGTGAAGGGGCTGGCAGCGCTGGGAGGTGCGGCAGGCAGGCACATTCTCTCTTCTCCGCTGGAGCATTCGTCCGTCAGCGGCAGTCTGGAGGCACTGCAAAAGCAGGGGTACGAGGTGGAGCTGCTGGACATCCTGCCGGACGGCACAGTAGACTTTGCAGACCTGAAAAAGCGGCTGCGCCCGGACACCGTTCTGGTTGCTGTGACCGCTGTGGACAGCGAGTTGGGTGTAGTACAGCCCATTGCAGAGATTGCAGAGCTTTTAAAGGCATACCCCAACTGCCATTTCCATGTGGACGCCACGCAGACTGTGGGGAAAATTCCTGTGCAGTTTGAGGGCATGGACACCATGAGCCTGACAGCCCATAAGTTTTACGGGCTCAACGGCATCGGTGTGCTGGTAAAGCGGCTGGGGCTGGCACTGCCGCCCCTCATCCACGGCGGAGAGAGCACTACCCCCTACCGCAGCGGCACACCTACCGTAGCTCTTGCCTGCTCGCTGGCGCTGGCTTTGGAAAAGGCTACTGCGGAGCTGCCAGCCCGCGCCGCAACTGTGCGCAGCCTGAGCGACCGGCTGCGCACAGAGCTTTCCCGCTATCCAAAAGTACGTATCAACAGCCCGGCAAACGCTGTGCCGCATATCCTGAACCTGAGTGTGCAGGGTGTAAAGGGTACCGTGTTCCAGCGAGAGTTGGACACACGCGGGGTGTGCGTCTCGGTCAAATCCGCCTGTTCGTCCGATGGGTTGCCTTCCCGCGCAGTGCTTGCAGTCAGTCAAGACCGGCGCAACGCCCTTTCCTCTTGGCGCATCAGCCTGAGCCACCTTACCACAGAAGAGGAAGCGACCGCCTTTCTGCACGCCTTTGCAGACTGCTATAACACCCTGACCCAGTAAAGGAGCTGTGAAACAAAGCCGTTTGCAGCTGCCATAAACAAACAAAAAGACCTTCCCGCTCTCCGGAACGGGAAGGTCTTTATAAATTGCTAATTAGCCTTGGAACTTACGTTCAAGGACAAAATCACTCAATGATCTTGCCAACAACGCCGGAACCAACGGTACGGCCACCCTCACGGATAGCGAAACGCAGGCCCTCTTCCATAGCAACAGGGGTCAGCAGCTCAACGTGCATCATGACGTTATCGCCGGGCATGCACATCTCGGTGCCTTCGGGCAGGGTGATGATGCCGGTCACGTCAGTGGTACGGAAGTAGAACTGAGGACGATAGTTGGAGAAGAAGGGAGTGTGACGGCCGCCTTCGTCCTTGGTCAGGACGTAGACCTGAGCCTCAAAGACGTTGTGGGGGTGCACAGAACCGGGCTTAGCCAGAACCTGGCCACGCTCGATCTGGGAACGATCAACACCACGCAGCAGAGCGCCGATGTTATCGCCAGCCTCAGCGAAGTCCAGAGACTTACGGAACATCTCCAGACCGGTGATGGTGGTGTTCAGACGGTCGGGCTTGATGCCGACGATCTCCATAGCATCGCCAACCTTGGCCATACCACGCTCAACACGACCGGTAGCAACGGTACCACGGCCAGAAATGGTCATGACATCCTCGATGGGCATCAGGAAGGGCTTGTCCTCCTCACGATCCGGGTTGGGGATGTAGGAATCAACAGCATCCATCAGTTCCTTGATGCAAGCGTAAGCGGGATCCTCGGGATCGTTGGGAGCCTCCAGAGCCTTCAGAGCGGAACCACGAATGATCGGGGTGTCGTCGCCCGGGAAGTCGTACTCGCTCAGCAGCTCACGGATCTCCATCTCGACCAGATCCAGCAGCTCTTCGTCGTCGACCATATCGCACTTGTTCATGAACACAACGATATAGGGCACGCCGACCTGACGAGCCAGCAGGATGTGCTCACGGGTCTGGGGCATGGGGCCATCGGTAGCAGCAACGACCAGAATAGCGCCGTCCATCTGAGCAGCACCGGTGATCATGTTCTTAACGTAGTCGGCATGGCCCGGGCAGTCAACGTGAGCGTAGTGACGCTTCTCGGTCTGATACTCAACGTGAGCGGAGTTGATCGTGATACCACGAGCACGCTCCTCAGGAGCCTTATCGATGTTAGCGTAGTCCATGAACTCTGCATCACCCTTCAGAGCCAGGTACTTGGTGATAGCAGCGGTCAGAGTGGTCTTGCCGTGGTCAACGTGACCGATGGTGCGATGTTAACATGCGGCTTAGAACGGTCGAACTTTGCCTTTTCAGCCATTGGAATATCCTCCCTTAATTTAGGTTTTGATATTGGTTACAACAACCCTGCAAAATGCAGACATTGCACTGCAAGGCTATTCTACTAAATTTGCCCTGTAAAATCAAGTGCTTTTACAGGAAATTTTGCCGGAGTTACACTACCCCGGCAAAATTCTTATGCTTTTCAGCGCTTAGCCCTTGGTACGGCCAGCAATGATCTGGTCAGCAATGTTCTTGGGAACCGGCTCGTAGTGAGAGGGCTCCATAACATACTGGCCACGACCCTGAGTCTTGGAACGCAGGTCGGTAGCGTAGCCGAACATCTGAGCCAGAGGCACAAATGCGTTGACACGCTGGGTACCGGCCATAGCCTCCATGCCCTGGATCTGACCACGGCGAGCGTTCAGGTCACCGATAACATCGCCCAGATACTCATCGGGAACGATAACAGCAACCTTCATGATGGGCTCGGTGATGATAGGATCAGCCTTGCGCATAGCATCCTTGAATGCCATAGAACCAGCGATGGAGAAGGCCATTTCAGAGGAGTCGACCTCATGATAAGAACCATCCACAGGGTGACCTTGACATCAACAACAGGATAGCCTGCCAGAACGCCAGCCTTCATAGCACCCTGAATACCGTTGTCGATAGCAGGGATGTATTCCTTCGGGATAGCGCCGCCAACGATAGCGTTGACGAACTCGTAACCCTTGCCGGGCTCGTTGGGCTCGATCTTGATCTTAACGTGACCGTACTGGCCCTTACCACCGGACTGACGTGCGTACTTGGTCTCCTGGTTGGCCTCCTTGCGGATGGTCTCACGGTAAGCAACCTGGGGTGCGCCCACGTTTGCCTCAACCTTGAACTCGCGCAGCAGACGGTCAACGATGATCTCCAGGTGCAGCTCGCCCATACCAGCAATAATGGTCTGGCCGGTCTCTTCATCGGTGTAGGTCTTGAAGGTCGGATCCTCTTCGGCCAGCTTTGCCAGCGCGATGCCCATCTTCTCGTTGCCAGCCTTGGTCTTAGGCTCGATAGCAACGCGGATAACGGGCTCGGGGAACTTCATGGACTCCAGAATGATGGGATGATTCTCATCACACAGAGTATCACCAGTGGTGGTGTTCTTCAGACCGACAACAGCAGCAATATCACCTGCATAGCAGCAGTCGATATCCTTGCGGTGGTTGGAGTGCATCTGCAGGATGCGGCCCATACGCTCCTTGCTGTCCTTCACAGAGTTGTAAACAGTAGTACCTGCCTCAACCTTACCGGAGTACACACGGAAGTATGCCAGCTTACCAACGAACGGGTCGGTAGCGATCTTGAAAGCCAAAGCTGCGAAGGGAGCGTCGTCGGAAGACGGACGGGTCTCCTGCTCTTCGGTCTCAGGATTCACACCCTTGATGTCCTCAACATCGGTAGGGGCAGGCATATAGTCAACGATAGCGTCCAGCAGCTTCTGCACACCGCGGTTCTGTAGGAAGAGCCGCAGACAACGGGAACCAGAGTATTTGCAATGGTTTCCTTGCGGATGGCCTTCTTCAGCTCCTCGCGGGTGATCTCCTCGCCCTCAAGGTACTTCTCCATCAACTCTTCGTCGTTCTCGGCAACAGCCTCGACCAGAATGTTGCGGTACTCTTCAGCCTGCTCGACCATATCCTCGGGGATGGGCTCGGTACGCATATCGTTGCCCATGTCGTCGTAGTAGACCTCAGCGTTCATATCGACCAGGTCAACGATACCGCGGAAGGTATCCTCCTGACCGATCGGCAGCTGGATGGCCACGCCGTTGGCGTGCAGACGATCATGCAGCATCTTGATGCAGCGGAAGAAGTCAGCACCATGTGTCCATCTTGTTGACGTACACCATACGGGGGACTTTGTATTCATCAGCCTGACGCCAAACGGTCTCAGACTGAGGCTCGACACCACCCTTTGCGGCCAGAACGGTCACAGAACCGTCCAGAACGCGCAGAGAGCGCTGGACCTCAACAGTGAAGTCCACGTGGCCCGGAGTGTCGATAATGTTGATGCGGTGACGATTCTTCTTGAACGCGACCGGATCCTTCTGGGTCTCAGAGTGAGACCAGTAGCAGGTGGTAGCAGCGGAAGTGATGGTGATACCACGCTCCTGCTCCTGAACCATCCAGTCCATCGTGGCACCGCCATCGTGGACCTCACCGATCTTATGGTTGATACCGGTGTAGTACAGGATACGCTCGGTAGTGGTCGTCTTGCCGGCATCGATATGAGCCATAATGCCGATATTTCTCGTCATCTGAAGAGAAACTTCTCTGGGTGTAGCCATGAAATTAACCTCCTACAGAACAGATCAATAACGGAAATGTGCGAAAGCCTTGTTAGCTTCTGCCATCTTGTGAGTGTCCTCACGCTTCTTCACGGCGTTACCAGTGTTGTTGGCAGCATCCATGATCTCAGCAGCCAGACGCTGTGCCATGGTCTTCTCACCACGGGTGCGGCTGTAGGCAGTCAGCCAGCGCAGACCCAGAGTCTCGCGGCGAGCGGGGCTGACCTCCAGGGGAACCTGGTAGTTAGCGCCACCAACACGGCGGGTCTTGCACTCGAGGCTGGGCATGATGTTCTCCATCGCCTTCTCGAAAGTCTCCAGAGGATCGTTGCCGGTCTTTTCCTGAATCATGGAGAAAGCTTCGTAAACGATCTTCTGAGCGACGCCCTTCTTGCCATCCAGCATGACGCTGTTGACCAAGCGGGTGACCATCTTGGAATTGTAAATAGGATCAGCTAAGACATCGCGCTTAGCAATGTTACCTCTTCTAGGCATCTTTCTTCCCTCCTTCACAGAATGATATCATCGGTACTCGAAAGTAATAAAACTCCCGTTGTGTCACAAAGAGCTGACCTTACATAAACCGTTACCCTCCGCTTTTAAGCGGACTTGTTATTTATATAAAGGAAAGCCGTTTATGGCGGTTGTCCTCAATTACTTCTTTGCAGCACCGGCCTTAGGACGCTTTGCGCCGTACTTGGAGCGGGCCTGATTACGGCCTGCCACACCCTGAGTATCCAGGGTACCACGGATGATGTGGTAACGCACACCGGGCAGGTCCTTAACACGGCCGCCACGGATCAGCACGACGGAGTGCTCCTGCAGGTTATGGCCGATACCGGGAATGTAAGAGGTGACCTCGATACCATTCGTGAGGCGGACACGAGCAACCTTACGCAGAGCAGAGTTAGGCTTCTTGGGGGTCATGGTACGAACTGCAGTGCAGACACCACGCTTCTGGGGGCTGCTCAGATCAGAGTACTGCTTCTTCTGAGAGTTATAAGTCTTCTGCAGAGCGGGAGCGGTGCTCTTGGTAGTCAGGACCTCACGGCCTTTGCGTACAAGCTGGTTAAAAGTAGGCATTTTGTTTCTCCTTTCTTAATGATGAACATCGGAAGATTTTCCGACTTTTTTGCCGCACTATCCCCATGAGGGACGCGCAACAGTTATATAATACCCGCTTTGCGGCCGGATGTCAACAGTTTTTGCAAATTTTTTTGTATTTATTCCAGATTTTTTCTTTCAGACAGTTTTTGGCAGAAAAAGTGCCTTTTCCATCCCCTGCTGCGCTGCCTTTGGCACGCAAAACCGCCCCGCAGCTTTCGCCCACGGAGCGGTTTTGTTTAACGGATCAGATCCTGACAGATGCCGCGCTTACTGTGCGGAGGCAGCCAGCTCGGCTGCGATCTCGGCATCGCGCTCAGCCTCACGGTTCTTCAGATCCTCACGCACCTCCGGCAGACCGGTACCGGCGGGGATCAGCTTACCGATGATGACGTTCTCCTTCAGACCGGACAGCGGGTCGACCTTACCCTTGATGGCGGCCTCGGTCAACACGCGGGTGGTCTCCTGGAAGGATGCAGCGGACAGGAAGGAGTCGTTGGCCAGAGCAGCCTTGGTGATGCCCAGCAGCACCTGCTGGTACTCCACCAGCTTCAGACCCTCTTCGCCTGCATCAATGCGCTTCTGCAGATCGGCATTGATGTTCTCCACCTCCAGACGGCTTGCCAGAGCACCGCCGATCAGGTTGGAGGAGCCGGAGTCGGTCACGCGCACCTTGCGGCACATCTGACGGACGATGACTTCGATATGCTTATCGTTGATCTCAACGCCCTGCAGACGGTAGACCTTCTGGACCTCGTTGATCAGGTAGTTCTGCACGTCCTCCAGACCCTTGATGGCCAGAATATCCTGCGGGTACAGCACGCCCTCACGGGTGATGATGTCGCCCTTCTCCACGCGGTCGCCGGGCATCACGCGGGAATGCTGAGTGAACGGGATGGAGTAGCTCTTGACTTCCTCAGCACCGTTCTCGTCCTTGCCGGTGACTTGATGACCACGTTCTTCTTGGTGTCGTCCTGAGAGACCACACCAGAGATCTCGCTCATGATGGCCATGCTCTTGGGACGGCGGCTCTCGAACAGCTCCTCAACACGGGGCAGACCCTGTGTAATATCCTCGGCAGATGCGATACCGCCGGTATGGAAAGTACGCATGGTCAGCTGAGTACCGGGCTCGCCGATGGACTCTGCGGCGATAACACCGACAGACTCGCCCAGACGGACCGGCTCGCCGTTGGCCATATCGGAACCGTAGCAGCGTGCGCAGACGCCGGTCTTTGCACGGCAGGTCAGCAGGCTGCGGATTTTCAGACGGGTGATACCGGCTGCCTCGATCTCGTTGGCGTCATACAGGTCGATCATCTTGCCCTCGGGCACGATAACCTTGCCGGTGATGGGGTTGACCACATCGCCCACGGCAAAACGGCCGATCAGACGCTCGCGGAAGCTCTCGATCTTCTCCTTGCCCTCGTGGATCTCAGAGACCCACAGGCCATCGGTGTGCCGCAGTCGATCTCGCGGACGATGACGTCCTGAGAAACGTCGACCATGCGGCGGGTCAGGTAACCGGAGTCGGCAGTACGCAGAGCGGTATCAGCCAGACCCTTACGAGCACCACGGCAGAAACGAAATATTCCAGAATGTTCAGACCTTCGCGGTAGTTTGCACGAATGGGCATCTCGATGGTGTGACCGGCGGTGTTTGCCAGCAGGCCGCGCATACCGGCCAGCTGCTTGATCTGGTTCATAGAACCACGAGCACCGGAGTCTGCCATCATATAGATCTCGTTGTCCTTGGGCAGGTTGTCTGCCAGAGCCTTGGAGACCTTATCGGTGGTCTTCTGCCAGATATCGATGGTCTTGTTGTAACGCTCGTTATCCGAGATCAGACCACGGTTGAACAGCTTGCCGACCTTGGCGATTTCCTTATCGGCCTCGGCGATCAGCTCCTGCTTCTGGGGCGGGATCACAGCGTCGCACACAGCCACGGAGATAGCAGACAGGGTGGAGTACTTATAGCCCTGTGCCTTGATGGCATCCAGCATCTTAGCGCACTTGCGGGTGCCGTTGCGGGTCATGCAGCGGGAGATGATCTCGGGCAGGGTCTTTTTGGTCACGCGGAAGCTGACTCGTACTCCAGCCAGTGCTCGGGATCGGTACGATCCACATAGCCCAGGTTCTGGGGAATGGGATTGTTGAAGATGATGCGGCCGGCGGTGGCATCCACCAGACCGGTGCGCTCCACGCCGTCAATGGTCATGGTGCGGCGCACTTGATGGGTGCGTGCAGGGTGATGACGTGCTCGGCGTAAGCATCAGAGCCTCGTTCTCATCACGGAACACCTTGCCTGCGCCCTCGTCGTTCTCGCGGACAGTGGTCAGGTAGTAGCTGCCCAGGATCATATCCTGCGTAGGCACGGTAACAGGTGCGCCGTCAGAGGGCTTCAGCAGGTTGCCGGAAGCCAGCATCAGCATCTTAGCCTCACGGCAGGCGTCCTCGCTCAGGGCAGATGGACTGCCATCTGGTCGCCGTCAAAGTCGGCGTTGAATGCGGTACAGGCCAGCGGGTGCAGTTTGACTGCACGGCCTTCCACCAGCACGGGGTTAAAGGCCTGAATACCCAGACGGTGCAGGTAGGTGCACGGTTCAGCAGCACGGGGTGACCCTTGATGACGGTCTCGAGGCTGTCCCAGACCTCGGGCTTTGCGCGCTCGACCATCTTGCGGGCGGACTTGATGTTGTTGGCAATGCCCTTCTCCACTAGATCCTTCATGACAAAGGGCTTGAACAGCTCCAGAGCCATCTCCTTGGGCAGACCGCACTGATCCATCTTCAGCTCAGGGCCGACGACGATAACGGAACGGCCGGAGTAGTCAACACGCTTGCCCAGCAGGTTCTGACGGAAGCGGCCCTGCTTGCCCTTCAGCAGATCGGAAAGACTCTTCAGTGCACGATTGTTGGGGCCGGTGACCGGACGGCCGCGGCGGCCGTTGTCGATCAGGCTGTCCACAGCCTCCTGCAGCATACGCTTCTCGTTGCGCACAATGATGTCAGGAGCGCCCAGCTCCAGCAGGCGGCGCAGACGGTTGTTGCGGTTGATGACGCGGCGGTACAGGTCATTCAGGTCGGAGGTGGCAAAGCGGCCGCCGTCCAGCTGAACCATGGGCGCAGGTCAGGCGGCAGCACGGGCAGCACATCCATGATCATCCACTCGGGACGGTTGCCGGAGATGCGGAAAGCCTCAACAACCTCCAGACGCTTGAGGATGCGCACGCGCTTCTGGCCGGAGGACTTTTCCACCTCGGCGGTCAGCTCAGCGCTCAGCTGATCCAGATCGATCTCCTTCAGCAGGGTCTGGACAGCTCGGCGCCCATGGCAGCCTCGAACTCGTCGCCGTAACGATCGCGCATTTCGCGGTATTCCTTCTCGGTCAGCAGCTGCTTCTTGTCCAGCGGGGTCAGACCGGGATCGGTGACAATATAGCTTGCAAAGTACAGCACCTTTTCCAGCAGGCGGGGGCTGATGTCCAGCATCAGCCGATGCGGCTGGGGATGCCCTTGAAGTACCAGATGTGGCTCACAGGAGCGGCCAGCTCGATGTGACCCATACGCTCACGGCGGACCTTGGCCTTGGTGACCTCGACGCCGCAGCGATCACACACCTTGCCCTTGTAACGGATGCGCTTGTACTTACCGCAGTGGCACTCCCAGTCCTTGGTAGGTCCAAAAATGCGCTCGCAGTACAGGCCGTCACGCTCCGGCTTCAGGGTGCGGTAGTTGATGGTTTCGGGCTTTTTGACCTCGCCGTAGCTCCAAGCGCGGATCTGCTCCGGGGAGGCAAGGCCGATTTTAATGGAATCGAAAACGTTGTTTTCCATGAAACGAACCCTTTCTTAATCTCTAGTTGTTTCGATGATACAGGCGGCTTTTCTGTTACAGGATCACAGGCGCTTCTCCCCTGCCGCAGCACGCGGCCAAGGGGGAAGGCTGTGTTGTGTATCCAGGTCAGAAATCTACTTCGTCAGAAGCAGCCGGAGCCTCGGCACCGGAGTTATCGTCCTCCAGCACAGAAGGATCATCGAAACCTGCATCGGCGTCCTTGATGTTGTAATCAGTCAGTTCGCTCTCCTGCACCACAGTCTCGGTACCGGCAACGTCACGCATATCAAAGCCGGTCTCTTCGTCGTCGAAGTTCTGGCGCATATCGATCTCGTTGCCGTCCTTATCCTGCACGATCACGTCCATACCCAGAGACTGCAGTTCCTTCAGCATAACGCGGAAGGACTCGGGGATGCCGGGCTGCGGGATGGGCTCGCCCTTGACGATGGCCTCGTAGGTCTTGACACGGCCCTCCACGTCATCGGACTTGACAGTCAGGATCTCCTGCAGGGTGTAAGCGGCGCCGTAAGCTTCCAGTGCCCAGACCTCCATCTCGCCGAAGCGCTGACCGCCGAACTGAGCCTTGCCGCCCAGAGGCTGCTGAGTGACCAGAGAGTAGGGGCCGGTGGAACGGGCGTGGATCTTATCGTCGACCAGGTGATGCAGCTTGAGGTAGTACATATAACCAACGGTAACGCGGTTATCAAACTTTTCACCGGTACGGCCATCGTAAACGGTGGTCTTGCCGTCACGATCCAGCTCGATCTTGGAGAAGTCGATGATGTGGCCCTTCTCGCCCATGATCTTGGGGAGCTTGGTGGGGTATGCAGGTGCATTCTCACCGTGCCACATCTCGCGGGCGGTATCAAAGGTATCGCCGATGTCGTTCTCACGGGCAGAGTCAAAGACAGGGGTCATGACCTTGATGCCGCAGGCTTGGCAGCGTAGCCAAGGTTGACTTCCAGCACCTGACCGATGTTCATACGGGAAGGCACGCCCAGGGGGTTCAGCACGATGTCCAGCGGAGTGCCGTCGGGCAGGTAGGGCATATCCTCCTGCGGCAGGATGCGGGAAACGACACCCTTGTTGCCGTGACGGCCTGCCATCTTATCGCCGACGCTGATCTTACGCTTCTGGGCGATATAGCAACGGACGACCTCGCGCACACCGGGCTGCAGCTCATCGCTGTTCTCCGGAGTAAAGACCTTGACATCCACAATGATGCCGTATGCGCCGTGAGGCACACGCAGAGAGGTGTCGCGCACCTCGCGGGCCTTCTCACCGAAGATGGCGCGCAGCAGGCGCTCCTCAGCGGTCAGCTCAGTCTCGCCCTTCGGGGTGACCTTACCGACCAGAATATCGCCGCTCTTGACCTCGGCACCGATGCGGATGATGCCGCGCTCGTCCAGATCTTTCAGGGCGTCCTCAGAAACGTTGGGGATGTCGCGGGTGATCTCTTCGGGTCCCAGCTTGGTATCGCGGCTCTCGGTCTCGTACTCCTCAATGTGGATGGAGGTGTACACGTCCTCACGCACGATCTTCTCGTTCAGCAGGACGGCGTCCTCGTAGTTGTAGCCCTCCCAGGTCATGAAGCCGATCAGGGCGTTCTTACCCAGAGAGATCTCGCCGTTGCGCATTGCGGGGCCATCGGCCAGCACCTGACCGGCGGTGACGGTCTCGCCCACTTCTACGATGGGGCGCTGGTTGATGCAGGTGCCTGCGTTGGAGCGGGCAAACTTGATCAGAGAATAATCCTCCAGAGCGCCTGCTCGTTGCGCACCACAACATGGTCGGCATCGACCTTTTCCACAACGCCGTTGCTCTTGGCCAGCACAGCAGTGCCGGAATCGGTAGCAGCCTTGTACTCCATACCGGTAGCAACAATGGGCTGCTGGGTGACCATCAGAGGCACTGCCTGACGCTGCATGTTAGAGCCATCAGTGCACGGTTACAGTCATCGTTCTCCAGGAAGGGGATGCAGGCGGTAGCAACAGAGACCATCATTCGCGGAGAAACGTCCATGTAATCGACCTTCTCTGCGTCGATTTCCAAGATCTCGTCGCGGCGGCGGGCAGACACACGGGGACGGATGAAGTGCTTGCCTTCATCCAGCGGCTCGTTGGCCTGTGCCACAACGTACTCGTCCTCCACATCGGCGGTCATATACTCCACCTCGTCGGTGACGACCTGCTCGATGAGATTGTTGTTCTCGTCGTAGATCTTCTTGACCTTGCGGTAGGGAGCCTCCACGAAGCCGTACTCGTTGATCTTGGCGTAGGATGCCAGATAGGAGATCAGACCGATGTTGGGGCCTTCAGGGGTCTCAATGGGGCACATACGGCCATAGTGACTGTAATGAACGTCGCGGACTTCGAAGCCTGCGCGGTCACGGCTCAGACCGCCGGGGCCCAGAGCAGACAGACGGCGCTTGTGGGTCAGCTCAGCCAGAGGGTTATTCTGATCCATGAACTGAGACAGCGGAGAGGAGCCGAAGAACTCCTTGATGGCTGCCACCACAGGACGGATGTTGATCAGTGCCTGCGGAGTGATGACGCTCTGATCCTGACTCTGCAGGGTCATACGCTCACGGATGACGCGCTCCATACGGGAGAAACCGATGCGGAACTGGTTCTGCAGCAGCTCGCCCACGCTGCGGATACGGCGGTTGCCCAGATGGTCGATATCATCGGTGGTGCCGATGCCGTAGCCCAGACCGTTCAGGTAGTTGATAGAGGACAGGATATCGTCGATGGTGACGGTACGGCCAATGAGCAGGTCGTGATCCTTCTTCAGGCTCTCCATGACCTCCTCGGCGCTGGAGGCGTTATCAAGGATCTTGCGCAGCTCCTTGAGGCAGCAGCGCTCGTTGATGCCGCACTCCTTGACATCCACACCTTGAATGCGGGGTAGTAGCTGTCGATGATGGCCTGTGCGTCCACGCAGCCGTTGGTGATGACCTTGACCTTGTGGGGCTGATCCTTCATGGGATCATCGATCTTCAGCACGACCAGATTCACGCCGGCAGCATCGATCTGCTCAGCCAGCTTGCGGTCGATCTTCTTGTCGGCCTCGACAAGGATCTCGCCGGTGAAGGGATCCACCACGTTCTCTGCGGCCACATGATCCATGATGCGGCGTGCCAGAGACAGCTTCTTATTCATCTTATAGCGGCCGAAGCGGGACAGGTCGTACCGGCGCGGATCGAAGAACAGCATATCGATCTGGCTGGTAGCGGACTCCACCGTGGGGGGCTCGCCGGGGCGCAGCTTGCGGTAGACCTCCAGCAGGCCCTCCTCGCGGTTCTTGGTGGTATCCTTTTCCAGCGTGGCCAGAATGCGCTCGTCCTCGCCGAAGTAGTTCAGGATATCCTCGTTAGAGGACAGGCCCAGTGCACGGCACAGCACGGTGACGGGCAGCTTACGGTTCTTATCGATACGGACATAGAACACGTTGGCGGCATCGGTCTCGTACTCCAGCCATGCACCGCGGTTGGGGTTCATGGTGGCGCTGTACAGGTCGTTACCGACCTTATCCTTCGCATGGCCGTAGAACACACCGGGAGAGCGGACCAGCTGGCTGACGATTGCACGCTCAGCACCGTTGATGACAAAGGTGCCTGCGTCGGTCATCAGGGGGAAGTCACCCATGAAGATCTCCTGATCTTTCACCTCGCCGGTCTCCTTGTTCAGCAGACGGGCAGTGACGCGCAGGGGGGCTGCAAAGGTAACGTCGCGCTCCTTGCACTCCTTGATGCTGTACTTCGGCTCCTTATCCAGCCGGAAGTCCACAAAGCTCAGTGCCAGATTGCCGGTGTAGTCCTCAATGGTGCCGATATCGTGGAAGACCTCCTTCAGGCCTTCATCCAGGAACCACTGATACGAGTTCTTCTGCACCTCGATCAGGTTCGGCATACTGATGACTTCGTCGATGTGGGAGAAGCTCATGCGCTCGGTTTTGCCGAGCTTTACGGGCTTGACTTTCATCATAAAATCAACCACTCCTTACTTTTATATTCTACGGGATGTCGTATACGCGGGTCAAATTTGAGCAGACACACATAATTCGACCCGCGTCCTGCGGAACCTTCCGGCATTTTGCACAAACTTTTCGGGGTGACCCCTCAAGTGGCAGCCATCACAGCTCCCTTTTTGACGCACTAGTCCATTATGTGATACTAATGCAGTATACACCCCAAAACCCCTGTTGTCAAGCCATTTTTCAGTTTTTTGCCGAAATAAATTTAATTTTCGGTTTGTTTTCGAACGCCCGGCAGCGTGTAGCCGTTTACTTTTCAAGTACTTGATTTTTTTATTTTGCACGTTCCTGTTCATAACACCCTTGTGCAATTTGTCTATCTTTGCTCTTGCGCCCGGAGGTATTACTTTTCCGCTTCCCTGCCGCAAAAGAAGAGGCCGCCGCACGGAACGCCGTGCAGCGGCCTTGTCCTATTATATAGAATGCTCACTCGTCCAGATAATCCCGCAGCAGCTTTGCGCGGCTGGGGTGGCGCAGCTTGCGCAGCGCCTTTGCTTCGATCTGACGCACCCGCTCCCGGGTCACGTTGAACTCCTTGCCCAGTTCTTCCAGGGTGCGGGCACGGCCATCCTCCAGACCAAAGCGCAGGGTGATGACCCTCTCCTCCCGGGGCGTCAGGCTTTTAAGGACGTGCAGCAGTTCCCGCCGCAGCAGCTGGCGCCCGGCTTCGTCCACCGGGACACCGGCGTCCTCGTCCTGAATAAAGTCCTCCAGATGGGCGTCCTCTTCCTCCCCCACCGGCGTTTCCAGACTGATGGGTTCCTGCGACAGTTGCAACAGTTCCCGCACCTTGTCCGGCTCCATATCCAGTGCGGCGGCGATCTCCTCCACGGTGGCTCCCGCCCATTTTTGTGCAGCAGGTCGCCTGCCGTTTTCTTGACCCGGTTGATGCTCTCCACCAGATGCACCGGGATACGATGGTGCGTCCCTGATCCGCAATGGCGCGGGTGATGGACTGACGGATCCACCAGGTTGCATAGGTGGAGAACTTGAAGCCCCGCTCCGGCTCAAACTTTTCAGCAGCTTCATCAGGCCGAGGTTGCCTCCTGAATGAGATCCAGAAAAGGCAGTCCACGCCCGGCGTAGCGCTTGGCTACCGATACCACCAGCCGCAGGTTTGCTTCGCTCAAGGCGCGGCGGGCCTCTGCATCCCCGGCCCGGGCAGCCTTTGCCAGCGCCATCTCCTGTCCGGCGGTCAGCAGCGGCACCCGGCCGATCTCCTTTAATAGGTCTTGACCGGATCATCCAGTGCCACACCCTCAGAGGATAGTTCATTCTCCAGCCTGCCGATCTGGGCATCATCCAGCACAGGCAGCTCGGCAGGCTCCTCCTCTGCCAGATGAACGCCCCGCTGCTCCAGCGCCGCGTAAAGCTCGTCCAGCTGTGCAATATCAAAATCCGCTTCTTCCATGGCACGGCTGATCTGCTCCGTGGTCAGGGTGTGACGGTGAGCCTTTGCGGCAAGGCTGCGGGCAAGTTCTTCCGTTTGCGACAATTTCTGCATGATTCCTGCTCCTTTTCTCTCCAGCTCCAGCCGGAGGGAAAACAGGGATCAGTCTTGTTCGGGCAGCGTCCCCTGCTTTTTTTCGCGCATCGACTGAAGATACTGTGTGATCTCATCGCCAGACATTGCAGCAGCTTTGCTAGCAACCGGCATTCCCCGGGCGATCCTGTCCAGATACAGACGGATATCGTCCGGAGTGCAGTTCACATCGCTGTATTGTGCCGCAAGCCGGCTCAGTTCATTCAATGCTTCTTCGCTTACAAATGCCCGCAGTGCAGTCAGGCTGAGTTCCACGCCCTCCCGGCTGCAATTGAGCATCGCTTCGTATAGTTCCTTCTGCTGCGGCTGGATGAATTGCTCCGCCGTCAGCTGCTGCTTGGCCAGTTCCAGATAGCGCGGCTCCCGCAGGATGGCTGCCAGCAGCCGCTGCTGGGCGCTGGCGATGCCCAGCGCCTGACTGCCACCTGCGCTGTACGGGACCTTGATCTGATCCATCTCGCCGGAGCGCAGCAGCTCGCGGTTTTTCTCCCGGCGGTACTTGCCGCCGCCCGCTTTGCTGCGGTGCCCAGCTGCGCCAGAATGGCGGTTTTGGAGATGTTGGTCTCCTCTGCCAGCCGCCCGGCGTACACCTCCTGCTCAGTGGGGTTAGAGCGCTCGGCCAGCATCTCCACGGCTTCCTTTACATATTGCAGCCGCTGCGCATCCTGCGAGAGATCATACTGGTCTCGCAGGCGCTTGAGCCGGAAGTCCAACGCATTGCCCACCCCGTCCAGAAGTGCCTGAAAACGCTCCGGGCCGTATTTTTTGATGTATTCGTCCGGGTCCTTTGCACCGGGGATCTGCAAACGCCCACTTTTACCGGGCTGTTGCGGAACAGTTCCAGCGAGCGCAGGGTGGCCTTCTGGCCGGCCTCGTCCGAGTCATAGCTCAGAATGACCTCATCGGCATATTCGCTGATGATGCGCACCTGTCCGGGGGTCAGGGCGGTGCCGCAGGCGCAGACGGCGGTATCAATGCCCGCCTGCTGCATACTGATGACATCCATGTAGCCTCGCACAGCACGAACCGCCGGGAGGCGCTGCGCTTGGCGATCTGCATGGCAAACACTGTCTCGGATTTGTGGTAGACCAGCGTTTCCGGGCTGTTGACGTATTTGGGCTTGGAGTCGTCCATCACGCGCCCGCCAAAGGCAATGATGTTGCCTCGCAGGTCAAAGATAGGGGTCATGACACGCTTCCAGAACAGACAGTAGATGCGCCCGGACTGGCTGCGTTTGAACAAGCCGCTGGCATCCAGCCTGCTGGTTGTAGCCTTATCCCGCAGGTACTGGTACAGTGCCTGCCCATCGTTGGGGGCATAGCCCAGCCCGAACCGGACGATGGTCTTATCGTCCAGCCCGCGCCGCCGCCAGTAAGCGCGCGCCTGCCGTGCCTCCTCCACGGTAGAGTTCAGGCAGGCGTGGAAGAAGCGGGCGGCCTCCTTATTCATGGAAAGCACCCGGCTGCGCAGACGTCCGGTCTTGTCGTCCTCCTGCGGCTCCGGCATACCGGCGCGGGAAGCCAGCATCTTGATAGCTTCGCCGCTGCTGATATTGTTGATCTTTTTGACAAAGCTGATGGCATCTCCGGCTGCCTGACAGCCGAAGCAGTAAAAGCTTTGGGTGTCAGGGTACACATAGAAGGACGGCGTTTTTTCGCTGTGAAAGGGGCACAGACCGCCGTACAGCCGTCCCTTGCGCTTGAGCTGCACATAGCTGCCCACCAGCTCCACAATGTCGGTGCGGCGGGTGAGCTCCTCGATGTATTCGTGTGGGATCATGTTGTTTTAAACGACCTCTCCAGTTTTAAAGGACGTGCCATTTCTGGGGCACGAACAGTTCTTCAAAGGTGCGGATGGCAAACTCGTCGCTCATACCGCTGATGTAATCGGTGACGGCGCGCTCCCGTCCCTCCTGATAGGCCAGCTGCACATAAAAGTTGGACATCTGATCCACATGGGTCAAGTAGTACTCGTACAGTTCCGCGATAAGCTTGTCCACCTTCTGCTCCTCGCGCTTGGCGTTTTTGTCCACATACACGGTGGCGTACATGAAATCCCGCAAAGCGAGAAAAGCCTCGTATTCCTCGGTGCCCATGCGGACATCCCCCTCGCTGTGGGTGAGGATGCTGTTGATCATAGTGGTGATGCGGGCGGACTTAGTCTGCCCCAGCACTGCCGTGCAGTCCTTGGGCAGGGTGGCAGCGTCCAGCACACCGGCGCGCACGGCGTCCTCGATATCGTGGTTGACAAAGGCGATCTGATCCGCAAGACGCACGATGCGCCCTTCCGGGGTAGCCGCCCATGTGCCTTGGTGTGGGTAACGATGCCGTTGCGCACCTCCCATGTCAGGTTGAGACCCTCGCCATCCTTTTCCAGCCGATCCACCACACGCAGGCTTTGCATATAGTGGTGGAAGCCGTCCGGGCAAAGGTCGTTCAGTGCCTTTTCGCCTGCGTGGCCAAAGGGAGTGTGCCCCAGATCATGCGCAAGGCTGATGGCCTCGGTCAGATCCTCGTTCAGGCGCAGACCGCGTGCGATGGTGCGGGCGATCTGCGAGACCTCCAGCGTATGGGTCAACCGGGTGCGGTACAGATCGCCTTCCGGCGAGAGGAACACCTGCGTTTTCTGCTTGAGACGCCGGAAGGCCTTGCAGTGCAGCACCCGGTCGCGATCCCGCTGGAACACCGGGCGCAGCGGGTCCTGCGGCTCCGGCACGACTCTGCCGCGGCTTGCATCGCTGAAGGTCGCCCACGGTGCAAAGGTGAGGTGTTCGATCTCCTCGGTTCTCCGGCGCACATCCATACAGATCCTCCTTTTGTTTTTCGGGCTTCTCCCCTCCCCTCTGCGCACAGCCGATCCCAATTGCTGCGCTACGGCAATTGTAGCACATCGGCCGTGTCGAAGGGGGAAGTTCGGTGTCGGTTTGCAAAAAAGACTTTGTTTTTTAAAATGGTGCGTAGAACGGGTCGGACACCGCTACCTGAGCGCTACCCCGGGTCAATTCCCGCAGCTGCTCCAGCAGCGGGGCTTCGGTATGCTCCGGCATCTGCCAGCGCAGGGTGACCCGGTCTGTAAACTCCGGCGGTGCCTGCCTTTGCCCGGCGGCATCAATGAGCAGGGACGCACGCTCGTAAAGGGCGTAGTCCACGGTCACTTGTAATTCCACCACGCTGCGCACCGTGACCACCTCGCGTTTTCCAGCGCACGGGCAGTGGCGGTAGTGTAGGCGCGCACCAAGCCGCCGGTGCCCAGCAGCACCCCGCCAAAGTAGCGGGTGACCACCACGATCAGGTCTGTCAGGCCGCTGTGCTGCAGCACTTCCAGCGCGGGCGTACCGGCAGTCTTGGCCGGCTCGCCGTCATCGGAATAGCGCTCGCGGTTGCCGCCCGCAGGCGGTAAGCGTAAACGTTGTGCCGCGCGGTGCGGTTAGCCGCCCGCACCTGCTCCAGAAAAGCCACCGCAGCTTCCTCACTGTCAGCAAAGGAAAGCTGTGCGATAAAGCGGCTTTTTTCTCTTCATATTCGCCGGTGGCCGTGCCCCGGACGGTGCGGTAATCCTCCACGTTAGATCCTCCTGATAATAACTCAGAATAAGTATAACACAAACGGGCGCAAATAAAAAGACTGACGAAGCCTTGCGGCCCCGCCAGTCTTTTTATAAGAAGAAAGCAGTTAATCACTTGGTAAAGATTTGGATCCACTGATGACCCAAGTGCTGTTGCTGTTGTAGTAGTAACCAACACTCATCTTGCGAGCCTCAGGGTTCAGGATATTGGCACGATGGCCTTCGGAGTTCATCCATGCATTGACGACTTCTTCAGGAGAGACGCTGCCCCATGCGGCATTCTCGCCGGTGGGGGTATCGGTGACGCCGTAGTCCATCAGGACGGTGAAGCACTTGGAACCATCGGGACGGACGTGGGAGTTCACAACGGAGATCTCCTCGGCACGGGTCTGTGCGGCGGCAGTCAAAGCGTCATCGCCCATTTTCAGAGCAGTCAGACCATACTTTGCGCGCTGGGCATTGACAGATTCAGAACTTCCTGACGGTAATCCTCGGTGTGAGAATTTTCGGGGTAAGAGAAGATCAGCACCCAATAGTTATTGTAAACACCGCCCTCATAGTAGCCAACGCTCACGGTGTAGCATCGGCGTTCAGGATACGCTCGCGGGTGAAGTCGGTAGCCATCCACTGATCCATTGCGGAATCGGGGGTGGAGCAGCCGGCCATGTAGTTCTCGCCGATGGAGACATCGCTGATACCGTTCTCTGCCAGAACGGTGAAATCGCGCTGACCGTTGGGACGAACGTAGGAGTAAGAAACTGCCAGCTCTTCGGCACGCTCCATTGCAGCGGCGTTGTGGTTGCTGTCGCCCAGAGCAACAGGAGCCAGACCAGCCTGTGCACGCTCGTTATTGATCAGGGTCAGGAGCTGCGCTGGTAAGCGTCTTCCTCAAAGTAGGAGTTCTCTTCTTCCACAGAAGCGGTGGCAGGCATGGCAGCCTGTGCAGCGTTTGCGGTGACGGGCTTGAAGCCTGCAAAGCCAAAAAACACAGCCAGCGTCATTGCAGCTGCTGCGATATTCTTCACGGTACTCATTGCACGCTTCATAAGATTGCCTCTGGTCTGTTGCCTTATGCAGTGTGATCTTGGATATTGCAACTCGTTTGCAACTCTTTCGTATCACATCCGCAACTCTTGTGTAACAAGAGTATCACAAAACCATACAGACGTCAAGAGGTTTAGAGCTTGATTTGCAGAAAAAATACAGATTTTTTAAAAAATTCTCGCCTTTTTATCGCAACTCAAGCGTAACAAAGAGTCCGAAAACGTTACAGTTGTGTTGCGCTTCTCGCCAAAACAATCCAAGTGCAACAGTTTCCGCACACTTTTTGGGACGCTTCGGTGCGTTTCGTTTTGTATATCACTGTATTTATATGCACCGCTTTGCATATCGTGGTTTCTGTGTACGTTTTTGTGGCGCTTCGCTGTGTTCCCTTCTGCGTTCCTTTCCTGTGGAGCAAATCGGAGCTGCTGTGCAGTGGCCGGCACAACAGCTCCTTTATAAAAAGCACAAAAAAGAGGCCGCTGCACAAAAAATGTGCAACGGCCTCTCACAATTCAGGCTATGCTATTGAACTATGCTCGGGTCAGATGATCACAGAGCAGCCTTTGCTGCCTCGATCTGCTTGATGAGTTCGGGCACGACCTTGAACAGATCGCCCACGATGCCGTAGTCAGCAACGCCGAAGATGGGAGCACCCTCGTTCTTGTTGACAGCGATGATGCACTCAGAATCCTGCATACCGGCGGTGTGCTGGATAGCACCAGAGATACCCAGAGCCACATAGATCTTGGGGTGCACAGTCTTGCCGGTCTGACCGACCTGATGGTCAGCGGTCATCCAGCCTGCATCGGTGACGGCACGGGAAGCGCCCACGACACCGCCGCCCAGAGCGGCTGCCAGCTGCTCGGCCAGCTCGATGCCCTTGTTGACATCCTTGCTGATACCACGACCAACGGAGACAATGACATCTGCGCCGATCAGGTCGACCAGCTTCTCAGCGGCCTTCTCCACGCTCAGCACTTCGGTCTTGATGTCCTCAGCGGTCAGGCTGAAGGCGGGCTTGACGATCTGGCAGGCATCAGCCTTGGCCTGATCGAAGGGAGCCTTCTTCATAACGCCGGGACGCACGGTGGACATCTGGGGACGGAAGCGGGGGCAGATGATGGTAGCCATCAGATGGCCGCCGAATGCGGGACGGGTCATCTTCAGGTTGCGGTCTTCCATATCGAACTTCTGCTTGGACAGGTCGATGGTGGAGCTCTCCTTCAGGAAGTCGATGTACTTTGCAGTATCGATATCCAGATGGGTAGCGTCGGCGGTCAGGCCGGTGTGCAGACGGGCTGCGCAGCGGGGGCCGAGGTCACGGCCAATGTTGGTAGCGCCGATCAGCAGCACCTCAGGCTTGTACTCGTTGACCATATCGCACACGACCTTTGCGTATGCGTCGGTGGTGTAATCCTTCAGCAGGGGGCTGTCGCAGACAGAACCTTGTCGGCACCGTAGCCGCCCAGTTCCTTGGCAATGCCTCCACGTTGTCGCCCAGCAGCAGGCCGGTGACCTCGCAGCCCAGCTCGTCGGCCAGCTTACGGGCCTCGCTAACCAGCTCGAAGTCAGTGGACATCAGTGCGCCCTGGCGCTGCTCGCAAAAGACCCATACGCCTTTGTATTCGTTAAAATCAGCCATTGTAATCCTATGCTCCTTTCATCAGATCAGGTGCTTCTTGGCCAGGATGCCAGCCAGCTGGGCGGCAACATCGTCGCCCTGCAGCATGGTGCCTGCGCCCTTCTGCGGAGGAGTGAAGGACTTAAAGACGTTCGTCGGAGAACCCTTCAGGCCAATGGTGTCCACCTCGATCAGCGGATCGTCCTTCAGTGCGTTGTAGTCGAACACTTCCATGGCTTATCGTAGCAGGTAAAGATACCGTTCACGCTCATGTAGCGGGGGTCGTTCAGCTCCTTGATGCAGGTCAGCAGGCAGGGAGTCTGCACCTTGACCATCATGTAGCCGTCCTCCAGCATACGCTTCACGGTCAGGGTGTTGCCATCCTTCTGGATGTCGGCAACGTAGGTGACCTGCGGCAGATGCAGCTTTTCAGCGATCTGGGGGCCGACCTGTGCGGTATCGCCATCGATTGCCTGACGGCCGCAGAACACAACGTCCTCGGGGCCAACGCCGATCTTGTTGACAGCAGCAGCCAGGATCTGGCTGGTTGCAAAGGTATCGGAACCGCCGAACTCACGGCCGGAGACCAGAACAGCCTTATCAGCGCCGCGGGCCAGCAGCTCACGCAGCATGCCCTCTGCCGGCGGGGGACCCATGGTGACAACAACGACCTCGCAGCCGGTGGCGTCCTTCAGTTTCAGGGCGGCCTCCAGAGCGTTCAGGTCATCGGGTTGGTGATGGTTGCCATGGATGCACGATCCAGAGTGCCATCGGGCTTGACGGACACCTTGCCGGAGGTATCAGGAACCTGCTTTACACAAACAATTGCTTTCATTGTAACTCTTGCCTCCCTTACTTCAGCAGCGCGCCGGAAATGACCATCATCTGCACTTCGCTGGTGCCCTCGTAGATCTCGGTGATCTTGGCATCACGCATCATGCGCTCGATGGGGTAGTCACGGGTGTAGCCGTAACCACCGAACAGCTGCAGGCAACGGCGGGTCACATCGCTTGCGGTGCGGGCCGCGATCAGCTTAGCCTGTGCAGCCTCGACGCTGTAACGAACCTTTGCGCCATCCATAGCCTGCTGCTTCTTCAGAGCGGCAGCATAAACCAGATACTTAGCAGCCTCAACACGAGCCTTCATCTCAGCCAGCTCGAACTGGGTGTTCTGGAAAGCGGCGATGGCACGACCGAACTGCTTGCGCTCCTTGACGTAAGCAATGGTCTCCTCCAGAGCGCCCTCGGCAATGCCCAGAGCCTGAGAAGCGATTCCGATACGGCCACCGTCCAGCGTAGCCATAGCCAGCTGGAAGCCCTTGCCGCGCACGCCCAGCATACGATCCTTCGGGATGCGGCAATCCTCAAAGATCAGCTCACAGGTAGAAGAACCGCGGATACCCATCTTGTCCTCTGCCTTACCAACAGAGAAGCCCGGGTCGGTGCGCTCCACGATGAAGGCGGAGCAGAGCTTGGTGGGACGGCCGCGCTTATCCAGCACGTTATCGGTAACGGCAATGACGATGAACACATCAGCAAAGCCGGCGTTGGTGATGAAGATCTTGGAGCCGTTCAGCACCCAGTAATCGCCATCTTCCTTGGCAATGGTCTGCTGACCCTGTGCATCGGTACCAGCGCCCGGCTCGGTCAGTCCGAAAGCGCCCAGCCACTCGCCGCTGCAGAGCTTCGGCAGGTACTTAGCCTTCTGCTCGGGGGTGCCGTTCTCGTAAATGGGGGCAGCGCACAGGCTGGTGTGAGCAGAGACGATGACACCGGTGGTGCCGCAGACCTTGCTCAACTCCTCCACGGCCATGACGTAGGACAGCACATCGCCGCCTGCACCGCCGACCTCAGTCGGGAAATAGATGCCCATCATGCCCAGCTTGCCCATCTTTTCGACGGTCTCCTTGGGGAAGTATTCCTCTGCGTCAACCTTCTTTGCCAGAGGCTTGACTTCGTTCTCAGCAAACTCGCGGTACATTTTCTGCACCATCTGCTGCTGCTTGGACAGAGTAAAATCCATCGCTATATCCTCCTAACAGGTCTTTTTTTCATTTACCGGAATAGCCCGGTGCAAACAAATTCCTCCCGACCGCTTTCCCCGCAGCCGGGAGAAATGTTTATCAGAATTTACAGCTGGTCAACAGGGGTCTTGGTGCGGTCTGCATTGTAAACGTAGAAGCCTTACCGGTCTTGCAGCCCAGATTGCCGCCGCGCACCATCTTGCGGATCAGCGGGCAGGCACGGTACTTGCTGTCGCCGGTCTCGTTGTACAGCACGTCCATAATGGCCAAGCAGATGTCCAGACCGATGAAGTCGCCCAGTTCCAGGGGTCCCATGGGGTGGTTAGCGCCCAGCTTCATAGCGGTGTCGATGCCAGCGATATCGGAAACGCCCTCCATCTTAATGAAGGCAGCCTCGTTGATCATGGGGATCAGGATGCGGTTGACCACAAAGCCGGCAGCCTCGTTGACCTGAACGGGGCTCTTGCCGATGGCAACGGAAATCTCCTTGATCTTCTCAACGGTCTCGGCGGGAGTGTTGCAGCCGGCGATGACCTCGATCAGCTTCATACGGTCTGCGGGGTTGAAGAAGTGCATACCGATCAGGGGACGGGACAGACCCTTGCCGATCTCGGTAATGGACAGAGAAGAAGTGTTGGAAGCGAAAACGCACTCGGGCTTGCAGATCTTATCCAGCTCGCCGAAGGTGGTCTGCTTGACCTTCATATCCTCGAAAGCAGCCTCAACGACCAGATCGCAGTCTGCGCACAGATCTTCCTTCAGGCCCGGGGTGATGGCGGCGACGATTGCGTCGGCCTTCTCCTGGGTCATCTTTCCCTTAGCGACCAGCTTCTCGTAGCCCTTCTTGATCTTTGCCAGACCATTCTCGGCCCACTCCTGCTTGATGTCGCACAGAGCAACGGTGTTGCCCTCAACCTGTGCAAATGCCTTTGCGATGCCCTGGCCCATAGTGCCAGCGCCGATAACACCGATCTTCATAGGAAATCTCTCCTTTAATATCAAAAATTATGTAATGGATTAGTTGTTGGTGAACACTGCCTTGGGCTTCGGTTTCTCACGGGACAGGAAGCAGGCCATGCCCTCCTGCTGGTCGTGGGTCTCGAAGCAATCGCCGAACAGCTTCTCCTCGACCTCAACAGCCTTCTCGATGGGCAGGCTAATGCCGTCGTTCATGCTTTCTTGCAGTTACGCACAGCAATGGGAGCGTTCTTTGCGATCTTGCCGGCCAGCTTCAGGACATTCTCCATCAGCTCAGCCTGCGGATACACGGCGTTGACCAGACCGATGCGGTAAGCCTCGTCAGCTTGATGTTCAGAGCAGAGTAGACCAGCTGCTTTGCCATGCCCATGCCGACCAGACGAGCCAGACGCTGGGTGCCGCCGAAGCCCGGGTGATGCCCAGACCGACTTCCGGTTGACCAAACACAGCGTTGTCAGAGCAGATGCGGAAATCGCAGCTCATAGCCAGCTCGTTGCCGCCGCCCAGTGCAAAGCCGTTGACGGCTGCGATGACGGGGATGGGGAAATGCTCGATCATCAGGAACACATCATTGCCCAGCTTGCCGAAGGCCTCGCCTTCTGCCTTAGTCATGGTGCTCATAGAACCGATATCAGCACCAGCAACGAAGCTCTTGTCGCCTTCGCCGGTCAGAACGATGCAGCGGACAGTCTCCTGATCGACTGCCTCAAAAGCAGCCTTCAGGTCAGCCAGAACCTCGGGGTTCAGGGCGTTCAGTGCCTTGGGACGGTCGATGGTAATGATCTCAACAGCGCCCTGCACCTCGGTTTTTACAAATGCCATTGTGAAAACCTCCATTTCATACAGTTCAGTTTTTTCAAAACAGCCCCCGGAACGCGGGAGAGCTCTCCGGTTCCCTCCGGCGCTCCGGGTCTGTGGTTCAATCAGGATTCAGAGAAAGAGTGCTTAGTCCATCTCAACGATGGTAGCGCAGCCCATGCCGCCGCCGATGCACAGGGTAGCCAGACCCTTGTGAGCACCACGGTGCTTCATAGCGTACAGCAGGGTGACCAGGATACGAGCGCCGGAAGCGCCGACCGGGTGGCCCAGAGCGATTGCGCCGCCGTTGACGTTCAGCTTGTCCTTATCGAAGCCCAGAGCCTCGCCGACAGCGATGGACTGTGCTGCGAATGCCTCGTTGGCCTCGACCAGATCCATATCAGCAACGGTCATGCCGGTCTTGGCCATGACCTTCTTGGTAGCAGCGATGGGGCCCAGACCCATGACCTCGGGCTCAACGCCTGCCAGAGCACCGGCAACCCAGGTTGCCAGAGGCTTCACGCCCAGCTCCTTAGCCTTCTCCTCGCTCATGACGACCAGAGCAGCAGCGCCGTCGTTGATGGCGGAAGAGTTACCAGCGGTGACGATGCCGTCTTTGGTGAAGGCGGGCTTCAGCTTTGCCAGAACCTCGGGAGCGCTCAGACGGGGGCCTCATCGGTATCGAACACGGTGTCGCCCTTCTTGCCCTTGATGACAACAGGAACGATCTCGTCCTTGAAGGCGCCGTCCTTGATGGCCTTGTCAGCCTTCAGCTGGCTGTTGTATGAGAACTCGTCCAGCATCTCGCGGGTGATGGGGCTGTAGCCGTACTTCTTCTGGTAGGTCTCGTTGGTGCAGACGTTCTCAGCGGTCATGCCCATGTGCTTGTTGAAGCCGCAGGCATCCCACAGTGCATCGTTGACCATGGTATCCACGATCTCGCTCTTGCCCATGGGAGCGCCCATGCGGTAGCCGTAGCGAGCCTTCTGCAGTGCGAAGGGAGCCATATCCATGTTCTCCATGCCGCCTGCAACAACGATATCAGCATCGCCTGCCTCGATCATCTGAGCAGCCATGTTCACGCAGTTCAGACCAGAGCCGCAGACCACGTTGACGGTGACGGCGGGGGTCTCGATGGGCAGACCAGCCTTCAGGGCAGCCTGACGAGCGACGTTCTGGCCCAGACCAGCCTGAATGACGCAGCCCATGTAAACATGATCGACCTGCTCGGGCTTGACGTTTGCACGGTTCAGAGCCTCCTTGATGACGATGGAGCCAGCTCAGCAGCGGGAACGTTGGCCAGAGTGCCACCGAACTTGCCGATGGCGGTGCGGCATGCAGATGCGATAACGATCTTTTTCATGTGAATAGCCTCCTGAATTGTGTATGTGTGTTACTTATCGGTTACCCATTTATCAAAACGCCCTGCGGCATTTTTGCGGTATCAGATCTCTTTCCTCTCCCGGAGCTGTGCGTATTTTTCGCTGACGGCCTTTTCCACATTGGGTGTGACGAACTTGCTGATGTCACTGCCGTAGTACGCTGCTTCCTTTACGATGGTGGAGGAAAGATAACTCCATTTGATGCTGGTGGCAAGGAACATGGTCTCGATGCCGGGCATCAGTGCGTGGTTGGTTTGCGCAAGCTGGATCTCGTTTTCAAAGTCCGTTACCGCCCGCAGCCCGCGCACCATTACGGATGCGTGGCGCTTTTTTGCGAACTCCACGGTCAGGCCGTCGAAGCTTTCCACGGTCACATTGGGGATGTTCTTGCAGCATTCCTGCAGCATAGCCACCCGCTCCTCCACTGTGAACAGCGGATGCTTGGCGCTGTTGATCAGCACCGCCACAATGAGGTGGTCGTTGATCTTTGCTGCGCGTTTGATGATATCAAGGTGTCCCTTGGTGACCGGATCGAACGACCCGGGATAAACTGCTGTTGCCATCGGTCAGTGTCCTCCTTGTGCGCTGTAATTACTAAGCGCGATGTGGTTCTGCCATGATAGCACTTTCCAGCCTTGGGTGCAACCTGAAACTGCTGCGGTGCGTTTTATCGTTAAATTTTAAACGAATTATCCCGCACTGCTCCGCAGTTGCTTCCCACGCTATTAGTAAAGCACATCGTCAAAATTTTATCAAGTCTTTTTCTCAACTTTTTTGTTTTTTGCGTACCAAACAATCCCCACATAAAGCTAAGAAAACTGTTCATTATGCTATACTGACTGTTTTTTAGCCAAAACTATTGATTCTACACTTTGTTAATGTTATAACTAAGTTGAGCTGTTCTGCGCAGAGCGGAGTACACACTGCTGCCTTGTTTATAAGGTTACCATATAGATGTGGCAAAACGGTGTGCATTCCGCAAAACAGGCGTAAAACAGCTGCATAATTTGTCCGCACAGAATTGTTTACAATTCTTTTATGTATTTTAAGAGAGGATGGTTTATAATGGATTGCAAGGAACTGTACGCACAGAAGCTTATGACTGCTGCGCAGGCTGCCGCTCTGGTCAAAAGCGGCGACTGGGTGGATTACGGCTGGGCTGTGAACACCCCTGTGGCCGTGGACGCCGAGCTGGCAAAACGCCTGCCGGAGTTGGAAGGAGTCAACTTCCGGGGCGGCATTCTGATGTGGGTGCCGGAGATCTTCCAGATCGACGACCCTGCTGCCCACATGACATGGAACAGCTGGCACATGGGCGGCATTGAGCGCAAGGCCATTGCGCAGGGTTTCTCCTTCTACTCCCCCATCCGCTACTCTGAGCTGCCCCGCTACTACCGCGAGAGCAATGACCCCGTGGACGTGGCAGTATTTCAGGTGACCCCCATGGACGAGCATGGCTACTTCAACTTCGGTCCCAGCGCTTCGCATCTGGGTGCTGTGTGCGAAAAGGCCAAGAAGATCATCGTAGAGGTCAACACCAATATGCCGCGCTGCCTTGGCGGCATGGAGAACTGCGTACACGTTTCTCAGGTAAGCGGCATCGTGGAGGGCGCAAATCCCCCATCGGCCAGATGGCAGCTGCCGGTGCCGCTACCGAGGTTGACCTGAAGGTAGCCAACCTCATTGTGCCGCAGATTCCTAACGGTGCCTGCCTGCAGCTGGGCATCGGCGGTATGCCCAACGCCATCGGCGGGCTGATCGCGCAGAGCGATCTGAAGGATCTGGCGTGCACACCGAGATGTATGTGGATGCCTTTGTGGATATTGCCAAGGCCGGCAAGATCAACGGCAGCCGCAAGCAGCTGGACAAGGGCCGTCAGGTCTACGCCTTTGGTGCCGGCACCCAGAAGATGTACGATTACCTGAACGATAACCCGGAGTGCATGTCTGCCCCGGTGGACTACACCAACGACATCCGCAGCATTTCCGCACTGGACAACTTTATTTCCATCAACAATGCCGTGGATATCGACCTGTTTGGTCAGGTGAATGCCGAAAGCGCCGGTGTGAAGCACATTTCCGGCGCAGGCGGTCAGCTGGACTTCGTGCTGGGCGCATACCTTTCCAAGGGCGGCAAGAGCTTTATCTGCCTGTCCTCCACCTTCTTTAATAAAAAAGACCGGTCAGCTGGAGAGCCGCATCCGCCCCACCCTGGAGAACGGCAGCATCGTTACCGATACCCGCGCCAATGTGCACTATCTGTGCACGGAGTACGGCTGTGTGAACCTGAAGGGCCTGACCTCCTGGGAAAAGGCCGAGGCTCTGATCAGCGTGGCACACCCGGACTTCCGCGAGGAGTTGATCCGTGAGGCCGACAAGCTGCACATCTGGCGCAGAAGCAATAAAATCTAATAAGCGTCGAAGGGCATCCTGCAGCCCCCGACGGGAATGGAGTTTGCCATGATCGACAAAAAACCGCACATCAAACCGTATCTCTATGGGATGCTGGCCGGGTTTGGGGCCATCTCTCTCAGCATCATCTTCTTTTTCCTGATCTACCGCTTTGACGGCTTTGGGGACGCCATCTCCACCCTGACAGGCATCCTGATGCCTTTCATCTACGGTGCCGTCATCGCCTATCTGCTCAAGCCGGTGTGCAACACCATTGAGGCGTTTCTGCGCCGGTTCATCCCGGAAAAGATGAAGAACCTGATCAACGCCCTGTCCGTGACGTTCACCATCCTGTTCGGGCTTCTGCTGATCTACGCGCTGTGCATGATGATCATCCCGCAGCTGATCACCAGCGTGACCACCCTGTACTACACCGCGCAGGCCAATATTACAAAGTTCATGTACTGGGCAAACCATCTGGAGTTCATTGAGAAGAACGAGCAGATCATGGAACTGCTCAATTCGGCTTACGCTGCCCTGAATACCAATCTGGACACATGGATCAAGAACACCCTGCTGCCTCCATGCAGAACATCGTCAGCGGTGCTGCCATCGGCGTGCTGAATGTGGTGACCGTAGCCAAGAACCTGATCATCGGCATCATCGTGGCCGTGTACATTCTGGCCAGCCGCAAACGCTTTGTGCAGCAGGCCAAAATGGTGCTTTACAGCCTCGTCAAGCCCCGTTGGGCCAACTGATCACCGAAGAAGTGAAGTACGCCGATAAGATGTTCGGCGGCTTCATCAACGGCAAGATCATGGACTCTGCCATCATCGGCGTCCTGTGCTATATCGGCTGCCTGATCTTCAAGTTCCCCAGTGCCTGCTGGTCTCGGTGATCATCGGTGTGACCAACGTGATTCCCTTCTTCGGGCCATTCATCGGTGCCATCCCGGCCACGCTGCTCATTCTGATCCAGAACCCCATCAAGCCTTGTGGTTCGTGCTGTTCGTGTTGGTGCTGCAGCAGCTGGACGCAACATCATCGGACCCAAGATCCTGGCAACACCACCGGCCTTTCCAGCTTCTGGGTGCTGTTTGCCATCCTGCTGTTTGGCGGCCTGTGGGGCTTTGCCGGCATGATCGTGGGCGTGCCGCTGTTCGCCGTGATCTACGACGTGATCAAAAAGCTGGTCATTCACGGTCTGCGCCGCAACGAAGAGCTGGATATGCTCAACACCTACCACGACAACTTCGGCGACCCCGCAGACGATGCCCCGGCCACAGCCCGCCGCCCCGCAACCTACGGAAAACCAGTAAACCCTTCCCTGCCCCGCATCAGAGCACTTCCGATGCGGGGTATTTTTATTCATATTGCATCACAAGAACGTATAAAGGAGATTGATTTAATGGGTATCAAGATCATGCTGTTGGGAATCGCCGCTATTTTGGCTGGGATTGCCTTATCCATAAGCAATATTTTTGCCTTTGCTGGTGGAGTCGCAGGACTTTTGCTCTCAATTGCAGGGATATTTGTACGGGACAATAACAGAGCCGAGAAGTAATTTACGGAGGTATGGCAAATGACTTACACGTTCGCAATCTTTTCTACCTTAGCCGCATGGTTTATTGGACTATTTGCAGATGCAAATATTGATTTTGGAGACCCGCAAGGTTTTTTAGCGCTCAGAGTGCTGTTTCCTGTTTTGGCAATGGGGATTTGTATTCTGAAAGCTATTAAAGGCAACGAGAAGAAATAAATCCCGTTTTACATAAAATGACCCCCGCTGCATTCGTCAGAACACAGGGCGGGGGTCGTTTATTGCTTTGATTCAGATTTCAGCTCAGTCCAGCGGCTGACCGGGCTTCCAGTCCTTATAGTTCTCGTAACGGCTCTCGCGGATCTTGGTATGGGACCAGATCTCGTCTGCGTGGGCTGCCAGTTGGCAGCGTAGCTCTTGCACTTCTCGCACAGGTGCTCGACGCTCTCCGGCGACTGCAGGTCGGTGCTGTGGGCACCGGTCTCGTGCACCATCTTCTGCAGCAGCTCGGGGTTCTCCAGCATCGGGCAGGGACGCAGGTGATTCTTGTTGAAAGGCTGGCCGTTGTGGTAAGCATGAACAGCGGGCTGTGCAGGATCTCCAGGATGCTCTGGTCGTGGATGTTGGCGTTGGAATAGTGGATGAACACACAGGCTCTGCGTCGCCGGCCGAGTTGATGGCCGGTTCCCATCGAAATTACTTCCGGATCAACCGTCTGCGATGAAATATAGGCTTTCACTCCGAAAATTCCAAACAGCAGACATACCGCATAAATAATTACTCCAAGAAATAAACTGTTTCCCGCA
>ENA-OQHY01000125-OQHY01000125.1-human-gut-metagenome-genome-assembly--contig:-NODE-125-length-43059-cov-5.448174_pt1 | contig 43059 bp, 44 predicted proteins | sample MGYA00242570_ERZ504733 | MGnify/ENA primary metagenome ERZ504733 (study PRJEB26092, sample SAMD00036219) | human gut metagenome | host: Homo sapiens | study: EMG produced TPA metagenomics assembly of... | reverse complement strand
CCCGAACGTCGACTATATCTTCCTCGCAACGTGCAAGGGATTCCTCAACCATAAGGAGGAACTACGTGTAAAACCGGCTGAGGAGTCGGAGGAATACGTGATGCAGTTCCCACTTGCTTCCATCACGCACCGGTGCTCATCGACAATATCTTCTACGACTTCGACAAGGCTACGCTCAGACCGGAGTCGACGGCTGCGCTCGACGAACTGGTGAAACTGCTTAACGAGAACCCGAACGTGACGATAGAGCTTTCGTCGCACTGCGACTATAAGGGCTCGGCGGTGTACAACAAGGGACTCTCGCAGCGACGCGCCGAGTCGGTGGTTGCCTACCTCACGGAAAAGGGAATCTCGCGCGACCGTCTCTCGCCCGTGGGCTACGGCAAGGAGAAGCCGAAGACTATCCGCAAGAAACTTACCGAGAAGTATCCCTGGCTGAAGGAAGGCGACGTGCTCTCGGAGGAGTTCATCCTTACGCTCGACAAGGACAAGCAGGAGATTTGCAACCAGTTGAACCGCCGCACGGAGTTTATCGTGCTGCGCACAACGTACGGTATGTTCGACAAGGACGGAAAACTGAAGGAGGACGCGCTGCAGAAGCAGCCGTCGGAGAAGAAAAAGGAAGACAAAAAGGAAGACTTTGACTTCTTTATCGAATAACATATTTAGGAGGGTATGGCATCCCTGCCATACCCACGCAATTAGCCTTAAGTATGCCTTAGCGGCGTGGGTGTGCAGCAGAAAGATGCACAAGCATGAGGGCTGCGTGGGTATGGCAAGGATGCCATACCTCCTAAGTTATTAATAAACAACCGTCTACACAAGAACTGGAAGATATGGTAGATATTTTCATGTAAACAATAAAAAAGGGTATGCAGATAGTTGCATACCCTTTTCTATTATTTATATTACATTCGTTTACTCAGCGCGGAAGCTCGGAAGGTCTTCCTTTACGAAGTTCATGATGTAGACATGCTCTGCCGTAACATCAGCCTGAGCCATGCGAACGTATACGTTAGCGCTCTTAGAGAAGAGCTCTGCCGAACGTGTAGCGTCCTCGAGGATGAGGAGCGACATAACGATGTCGCCAGTCATGTTGTACAGACGACGTGCGAGGAAGTCCTGCACCTCCTGGTCCTGAGCCTCCTTCACGTACTCGAGAGCCTGCTCGTAGAGCTGCACCATCTCAACGACGCGAGCCTTCAGCGGCTGCAACTCCTCTGCAACCTCCTTCTCGAGCATCTCCTTGATAATGCCGAGGTAGGTGCCGTTGGTGATGTAGCGGATAGCGGCAACCACCTGCAGCTGTGTCGTACCCTCGTAGATAGAGAATATACGTGCGTCGCGGTAGAGGCGCTGACACTTGTACTCCATGATGAAGCCCGAACGCCGTGTACCTGTATAGCATCGTATGTGTTCTGGTTGGCATACTCCGAGTTCATACCCTTAGCCAGCGGTGTGAAGGCGTCGGCAAGGCGCGAGTACTTTTTCAGTTCTGCACGCTCCTCTGGTGTGAGCTTGCGCTCGCGAGAAATGTCCTCAAGAGCCTTGTAGATGTCTACGTAACGTGCTGTCTGGTATAGGATAGAACGACCGGCGTCGAGCTTAGCCTTGATGCGTGCAATCATGTCGTAAACAGCCGGGAACTTAACAATGGCTGTGTCGAACTGCTTGCGCTCGCGAGCGTACTTCAGAGCCTCGTCATAAGCAGCCTGACTAACGCCTACCGACTGTGCGGCGATGCCCAAACGTGCGCCGTTCATGAGAGCCATTACGTACTTGATGAGTCCGAGGCGTGTAGAGCCACAGAGCTCTGCCTTTGCGTTCTTGTAAACAAGCTCGCAGGTAGGTGAGCCGTGGATACCGAGCTTGTGCTCGATGTGGCGAACGGTTACGCCGCCGTCGCGCTTGTCGTAGATGAACATCGAAAGACCACGACCGTCGCGTGTGCCTTCCTCAGAGCGTGCGAGCACGAGGTGGATATCAGAGTCGCCGTTGGTGATGAAGCGCTTCACACCGTTCAGACGCCATGTACCGTCCTCGTCCTGTGTCGCCTTGAGCATTACGCGCTGAAGGTCAGAGCCAGCATCAGGCTCGGTAAGGTCCATAGACATTGTCTCGCCAGCGCAAACACGCGGGATGTACTTCTGGCGCTGCTCCTCAGAGCCGACTCGTAGAGAGTCTCGATGCAGTCCTGCAGCGACCAGATGTTCTGGAAGCCTGCATCGGCAGCCGAAACAATCTCCGAAGCCATAGAGTACGGAGTGATAGGCATGTTCAAGCCGTTGTAGCGACGAGGCATAGAGATGCCCCACAAACCAGCCTGGCGTGTAGCCTCGATGTTGTCGTAGGTCTTCGATGCGTAGTGCATACGTCCGTCTACAAGGTGCGGACCTTCGAGGTCTACGTCCTCAGAGTTCGGCTCGATGATGTTGGCAGCGATGTCGCCAGTGATCTCGAGCACACGCTTATAGTTCTCGATAGCGTCCTCGAAGTCGACGGGCGCATCCTCATATTTATCTTTGTCGGCGAAGTTGCGCTCCTTGAGCTCTACTACGCGCTGCATTTCCGGGTGATTAAGATAGAAATCGTACTCCGGATGGTCGGTATAAAAGTTAGCCATTACTTATTGTTTGCCTTATAGTACTTGATGAGTTTCGGAAGTACCTCCTCAACGGTGCCGGTGATTACATAGTCGGCAATCTTGTTGATAGGAGCATCCGGGTCGTTGTTCACAGAGATGATGATGCCAGAGTCCTGCATACCGGCGATGTGCTGTATCTGACCAGAGATGCCGCATGCGATGTACACCTTCGGGTGAACAGTTACACCGGTCTGACCGATCTGACGGTCGTGGTCGCACCAACCAGCGTCAACGGCAGCGCGGCTTGCGCCAACCTCGCCGTGAAGTTCCTTGGCAAGCTGGAAGAGCATGTCGAAGTTCTCCTTAGAGCCTACGCCGTAGCCACCAGCCACAACGATAGGAGCACCCTTGAGGTTGTGCTTTGCAGCCTCAACGTGGCGGTCGAGCACCTTCACAACGAAGTCTGCCTCGGGCACGTACTTGGCTACGTCCGGGTAAACCACCTCGCCCTTTGCCTCGCCCTCGTAGAGAGCCTTCTGCATCACGCCGCTGCGCACGGTAGCCATCTGCGGACGGTGCTCAGGGTTGACGATAGTAGCCACGATGTTGCCACCGAAAGCCGGACGAATCTGATAGAGCAGATTGTCGTAGTGAACGCCACTCTTCTTGTCGTTGTAGTCGCCAATCTCAAGCTCTGTACAGTCGGCTGTAAGACCGCTGGTGAGCGAAGACGAAACGCGCGGACCGAGGTCGCGACCTATAACTGTAGCACCCATAAGCGCTATCTGCGGCTGCTCCTCCTTGAAGAGGTTCACAAGGATGTCGGTATGAGGAGCCGATGTGTAAGGGAAGAGGCCCTCAGCATCGAAGACGAAGAGCTTGTCAACGCCATAAGGCAGAATCTGATCCTCCACCTTGCCCTTGATGCCAGTACCCGCAACCACAGCGTTCAGCTCTACGCCGAGCTGGTTGGCGAGCTTGCGGCCCTTGGTGAGAAGTTCCTGAGACACTTCCTGAACCTGAGTGCCTTCTATCTCGCAATATACAAATACGTTGTTCATTATCCAATAATCTTTTCGTCCAACAATTCCTTTACCAAGCCCTCGATGTCGGCATCGCAGCCGGTGAGGGTCTTGCTCTCCTTAGCCTGGAACACAATGTTCTTGACAGCCTTCACCTTTGTAGGCGAACCGCTCAAACCGCACTGCTGCGGGTCGCCGTCTACGTCGGCAACGGTCCACTGGTTGAGTGTGAGGTAAGGACGCTCCTCGTAGAGGTAGTTGTACTTATCCTCGGGCTTGCGCTCCATAGGAGCTGTGGCACGCTTGTACTTCATGACGAGCTTGGCGTTAGCCGGACGGCACGGAGCCGCAGAACCAGTCACTGTAACTACGAGCGGCATCGGAGCCTCAACGGTCTCTACACCGCCGTCGATATGGCGACGATGGTGAGTTTGCCGTCCTCGCACTTGAGGATTTCCTCAGCGTATGTCACCTGCGACAAGCCGAGCTTCTGAGCCACCTGCGGACCCACCTGCGCTGTGTCGCCGTCAATAGCCTGACGACCACCGATCACTACGTCAACGTCGCCAATCTTCTGGATGGCTGTAGCCAAAGCGTAAGATGTAGCGAGTGTATCGGCACCTGCAAACAAACGGTCGGTAAGCAACCAGCCTGTATCTGCACCGCGGTAGAGACCTTCGCGAATAACCTCTGCTGCACGCGGAGGACCCATTGTCAAAATACCTACTGTTGAACCCGGATTCTGCTCCTTCAGACGCAGAGCCTGCTCCAACGCGTTCAAATCTTCGGGGTTGAAGATTGCCGGTAGGGCAGCGCGATTGACAGTACCTTCGGCTGTCATTGCGTCCTTGCCGACATTTCGTGTGTCGGGTACTTGCTTGGCAAGTACAACAATTTTCAAACTCATAGTTATAATTAGTAATAAATTATAGTTAAATTTCCATTTTTTAAATGATATGCAAAAGTAATAACTTTATGTTAATCAGCCAAATTAAGAACTCTAAAAATGCACTTTCACCTACTCCTTGCACCTTAATTATATCAAGAAATGACACCCCGAAGTGAGTTTTTTCAAGCCGAAAGCGCAGATTTTTCACTAAATATACGTAACTTTGCATCACAAATTTTCAAAACACATCATTCTTATGGGAGGCATATTTGGCACCATCTCCAAGAAAAGCTGCGTAGCAGATGTTTTCTACGGAACCGATTACAACTCACACCTCGGTACTCGTCGTGGCGGTCTTGCCATGTACAGTAAAGAGAAAGGGTTCTCACGTTCTATCCACAATTTGGAAAGCTCGTATTTCAGGACAAAGTTCGAACCTACACTCGACCGGTTCGAAGGTAGCACAGCGGGTATAGGCGTAATCAGCGACACTGACGCACAACCGCTTATCATCAACTCGCACCTCGGACGCTTCGCAATCTGCACCGTAGCAAAGATTGCAAATCTTGAGGAAATCACCAAACAACTGCTTGAGAAAAACATGCACTTTGCCGAACTTTCTCAAAGTGCCACAAACCAAACCGAGCTCGTTGCCTTGCTCATTATTCAAGGCAAGACATTCCGCGAAGGTATAGAGAATGTCTTTCATCACATAAAAGGCTCATGCACAATGATGATCCTCACCGAGGACTCCATCATCTGCGCTCGCGACGCATGGGGCCGCACACCTATTATTATTGGCAAGAAGGACGGGGCGTATGCCGCCTCAAGCGAGTCGTCATCGTTCCCGAACCTCGACTACGAGGAGTGCTACAACATCGGACCTGGCGAGATTGTGAAACTCACCGCCGATGGCATGACACAGATACGCCCTGCCAACAAAAAGATGCAAATATGCTCATTCCTTTGGGTCTACTATGGCTTCCCCACCTCTACCTACGAGGGCAAGAACGTGGAGAAGGCTCGCTTCGACAACGGCTATTATCTCGCAAAGACCGACGACGTGGAGATAGACTGCTGTTCTGGCATCCCCGACTCAGGTACGGGCATGGCGATGGGCTACGCTGCAGGCAAGGGTGTGCCCTATCAGCGTTGCATAGCCAAATACACTCCGACATGGCCGCGCTCGTTCACACCGTCCAACCAGTCGATGCGTTCACTCGTGGCTAAGATGAAGCTCATACCGAACAAGGCTATGCTCAACGGCAAGCGCGTATTGTTCTGCGACGACTCAATCGTGCGTGGCACGCAGCTGCGCGACAACGTACACGTGCTGTACGAGAAGGCAGGACTGAAGGAGTGCCACATGCGCATCGCCTGTCCACCGCTCGTCTACAGCTGTCCGTTCATCGGCTTCACATCGTCGAAGAGCGAGATGGAACTCATCACACGCCGCATCATCGAGAAGTTTGAGGCGATGCCAACAAAGACCTCGAGAAGTACGCCACAACCGACTCGCCGCAGTACAAACGCATGGTTGAGGAGATACGCTCGCAGTTGGGACTCACCTCACTGAAGTTCAACACCATTGAGCAGCTCATCAAGGCCATCGGACTGCCGAAGTGCAGGTATGTACCCACTGCTTCGACGGTTCGAGCCAGTACACGCTTGAGGAGCAGGCTGACGAATAAGCATTCTGAACGAAATACAACAATAATATAAAGTGAAAAAATCCGTTTCGCAACATGAACAGCGACACGGATTTTTTCGTATCTTCAAAATACAAACACACAAATAATGAAAAAGAAAGAACTCTGCTACATCGTTATTGTAGCCGTGCTTAGCATCTCGCTGCTGCTGAGCTTCGCCGTAGAAGTGTTCCACCTCGATCTGGGTGGCTTCAGTTGGGTTGCCGGTTGGGTGTCGTCACCGATTGCTCTCGCCATTGGCTTCGCCTTCGCACTGTTGTTGGGCAAAGCGTTCCCCGATTTCAACAAGACCATGTCGAAGAAGATGCTGCAGTACTCCGTTATAGGTCTCGGCTTCGGCATGAACGTAGACAAGGCACTCGCTTCGGGCGCGGAAGGAATGGTGTTCACCATAGCCAGCGTGTTCGGAACGTTGGCACTCGGATGGCTGCTGGGCAGAAAGCTGCTGGGCGTAGACACACAGACGAGCTATCTTATCTCGTCGGGAACAGCCATCTGCGGCGGTTCGGCGATAGCTGCGGTGGGTCCGATAATACGTGCCAAGGCTGAAAGCATGTCGGTGGCGTTGGGCGTGGTGTTCGTGCTCAACGGCATTGCACTATTCCTCTTCCCAACTATCGGCGACGCACTTGGCATGACGATGAAGCAGTTCGGCATGTGGGCGGCGATAGCCATACACGACACGTCGTCGGTGGTTGGAGCCGGTGCGGCTTACGACCAGATGCATCCCGAGCTTGTGGCTCAGCAGGGCGTGAGCGCACTGGAGGTGGCTACGACCATCAAGCTGACACGTGCACTCTGGATAGTGGTGCTGGCACTCGTCACGCCGTTCTTCTTCCGCAAGCAGCTTGCAGCAGCCGACGGCACAACGAGCTTGGTACTCTTGCGTGCCGCGCTTCATAATATGGTTCGTCGTAGCCATTCTGTTCAACACATACGTGCTGAGCAACGCCGCACTCATCGGCGACGCGGCTGCCGAAATCGGCACACAGTTCAGCGGAGCCGTGAACAAGCTCGCGAAGAACCTCATCACGCTCTCGCTCTTCTTCATCGGAGCATCGCTGACGCGCGAGACACTGCGCTGCGTAGGTCTCAAGCCGCTTGTGCAGGGCGTTATGCTATGGATAAGCATCAGCCTGATAAGTCTGGCTTATATCTTCTGGATTTAAAAACTAAAGTATAGTATACAAAAGCGGGGGCTGATGCCTCCGCTTTTTTGTTTTAGTTCCTATAATCTATATTAGATGCAAATTGTATCAGCATCTACAATCTGTATCAGTTTCTACAATTTAGTCCTGATAGTAACTCGCTTCACGCGGTTGCTGATGCCCGTAAGCACCTCATACGGTATGGTGTCGATGGCATCTGAGAGCGTAGTCACAGGCAGTTCTTCGCCGAAGATGACAACCTGATCGCCCTCTGCGCAGTCTATGTCCGTAATGTCAATCATAGCTACGTCCATGCAGATGTTGCCCACGTACTCAGCCTTCTTTCCGTTTACGAGACAGAAACCGTGACGGTTGCCGAGATGGCGGTTCAGTCCGTCGGCGTAGCCGATAGGTATGGCAGCGATGCGCGAGTTGCGCGTGAGCTTGCCGCGTCGGCTGTAGCCCACAGTCTCGTCTGCTGGCACATCGTGTATCTGAAGAATCGTTGTCTTCAGCGTCGTCACATTGTTTATCATCGAGTTGTCGCGCGAGTCGTAGCCATAGAGACCGAGTCCGAGTCGGCACATGTCGAGCTGGCGTTCGGGGAAGTGTTCTATACCTGCCGAGTTGTCGATATGGCGCAGAATCTTATGCGGGAACGCCGCACAGAGCCGACTGCTGCCACGCTTGAACAGCTCAAACTGATGAGCCGAGAACTCGTCGAACGAGTCGCTGTCGCTACCCACAAAGTGCGAGAACACCGAGCGCGGTACGATTGCCGACTGATGCTGCAGGCGATCTATCAGCTCCGGCATATCCTTGTCGGGGTCGAAGCCGAGGCGGTGCATACCCGTATCGAGCTTTATGTGTACAGGAAAATTGCTTATACCTCCTTCTGCGCCTCGCGAACGAGCGCGTCAAGCAGTCGGAACGAGTAGACTTCCGGCTCGAGGTCATAGTCGAACATCGTCTTGAATGCCGACATCTCTGGGTTCATAATCATTATGTTCGACGTGATGCCGTTCTTGCGCAGCGTCACGCCCTCGTCGCTACAGCCACTGCCAAGTAGTCTACACGATGATCCTGCAGGGTCTTCGCTATCTCCACCGCACCTGCGCCGTAAGCGTCCGCCTTAATCATACACACAAGCTTCGTCTCCGGTCGCATGAACGAGCGGTAGAAGTTGAGATTCTTCACCACGTTAGAGAGATTCACCTCGAGAATAGTCTCGTGCACCTTCTGCACAAGCAGTTCAGTGATATTGTCAAAACCGAAGCGGCGTGCGCCCTTGATGAGTATCACCTCATCGCTGAGCGACTCGAACACCTTACTGTGTATGAACGACGTTACGTCGTGGAAGAAGTACTTCTCCCCTACCTCTATCAGGTCGGCATGCTCCATAATCTGCGGACCGATGCCTATTATCTTCTCCACACCGCGCTGCACACAGAGGTCTGACACCTCCTTGTAGAGCACGTCGAGCGGCTCGCCGGTCTGATAGATGTCGCTGAGGATGAGCGTGCGCTTGCGTCCCTTGTGGTCGGGGCGGCGACTCATGAAGTCGAGCGCAATGTCGAGCGAGTTGATATCCGAGTTGTACGAGTCGTTGATGAGCGTACAACCCCTCTGACCCTTCTTCACTTCGAGGCGCATCGCCACCGGTTCGAGCGACGCCATGCGCTCGGCAAGACGCTCGCGCGAGAGTCCGAGATACAGCGCCACAACAGCCGTCGTAACAGAGTTGCGCACCGATGCCTCGTCGATGAACGGTAGCACGTACTCGCCTGCCTCACCATTATATATATAATGTATAGTAGACGTAAGCCCCTTCCTCTCCACGCTCTCCACGAAGAGCGCAGCCGAGCGGTCGCTCATCGACCACGCGAGTTCTCGCCCTTGTAGCCTACGCTGCGCACCACGCGGTCTACCACCTCGTCATCCTTACAGTAGACGATGGTCTTCGTGTCGTGGAAGAGCACCACCTTCTCGCGGCACTTCTCCTCCAACGACGAGAAGTTCTTCTGATGAGCGTCGCCAATGAACGTGAGCACGGCGATGTCAGGCTGTATGATGCCGCGCAGAGCCTGCATCTCGCCCGGCTCGCTGATGCCAGCCTCGAACACACCCACCTGGCTCTGCTCGTTGAGCAGCCATACGGAGAGCGGCACGCCTATCTGCGAGTTGTAGCTGCGCGGCGAGCGCGTCACATTCATCTCCGGCGAGAGCAACTGATAGAGCCATTCCTTCACGATAGTCTTTCCGTTGCTACCCGTGATGCCCACAATAGGTATGTCGTATTCCTCGCGGTGACGCTCGGCGAGTCGCTGCAGGGCGACAAGCGAGTTCTCCACTTTCAAGAAGTTTGCGTCGGCGTATGTTGTGTTATAGTCGGCTGGAACATCCTCTACAACGAAGTTGCGCACTCCGCGGCGGTAGAGGTCATAAATGTAGTTGTGACCGTCGTTGCGTCCCGATTTCAAAGCGAAGAACAATGTCTCCTCTGCGAAACAGAGCGATCGGCTGTCAGTAAGGAGGAACCCGATGTTGGCATCTGCTGTGCCAAAGCGGTGGGCTCCGATGAGCGTTGTTACCTTTTCAATAGTATAAGTCATTTTTCCGTACTATATTTTTCGGGTGCAAACTTACTTATTTTCTCGCAGATACAAGCAGAAAGTATCATAAAAATATTACAATCTATTTAATTCTTCGATATTCTTGTCCACCTTTTCAAACTTTTGCTTTCCGAAGCTATAACTGAATCGTAGCATAATTTTACGACTTTCTCCATAGCCCCAAGACGAAATATTCAAAGCATCCTTTATGCCATAACTGTCCCAGCGCTCAGTATGGAAGATATCTGTCATCAAAAGAGAAAGACGCATACGTCCATCATGCCAACTCTTGTTAAGGTCAACATCTACACTTCCAGTTGACTTGCTCACTTCATAGCTTCCACCTTGTCGCTTAGAATAGTACCTTCCTGATAATTCAAGGGTGATACCGGCAGGTAGGAAAATACTGTTGGTTGCAGACAAAAAACAGGATGGACGCTTGTATTCATGTTTATATGTTTCGTAATCCAGTTTATTCATAAAGTAGTATAATCCTGCATTTGCACTGAACTGCCACCAAGAAGCCACGCGTTTTGAGAATATGGCATCAAGACCTATTTGTTGCTGTTTGCCTATATTTTTCGTCGTCATGACTGTTTTGTTCTCACCATACACGTCAGTAATTGATGTAAAATAATCGTTGAGTTTGTTGTAATATAGATTCAAAGACAAGTTTCCTAATGTATAGGAAAGCATAATCTTATTGCTTATTTGAGGTTCGAGGAACGGATTACCTTTCCAATAAGTCAATTCGTCAAGCAGATACTCAAATGGATTCAGGTCTTCATAACGGGGTTTATCCTGTCTTCTGCTGTATAGCAGAGCGATTTTGCTCTTTTCATTTATTGTATATGAAGCACTCAGATTTGGGAACAATCGAAAATGACTCTGTTTGTTTGTCTCAGAATCTTGGTTCGTTTGCGATTTGAGTCTGTTGTATGTGTGCATATACTCCATACGCAGTCCTGCACTCAACTCGATTTTATTCCAAGTATGAGTGTATTGAGCATATGCCTCAAGGTTTTTCTCCTCGTAATAGAAGTTGTTTGAGCGTTGTGTGTCTATTGCACCATTCTTCTTGAAGAGAAACGTATTGTTACTGTTGATAAGAGTAGTCTTGACACCTGCAAGTATTTCGTTCTGAGCATTCGGGTTGTATTTATAGTCAGCAAGAAGCGCATAGATATCAATGTCTTTATCTGTCTCAGAATAGAAAAGATCGGAACGTATAGGCATATTGGTCGCAGAGAAGTACTCATTAGGCTGCTCGCAACGAGCATTGCCATCAAAATGTGTCCAATCTGCCGAAAACGAAAACAGCATCTTTGATGATGGTCTATACTGATAATTCACGTTGTTGCTATATTGGAGGTTTTTCTGTTCAATATAGTTGTTGCGTGCTTTGAGTATGTTATCCAACAGATTTGTTCCTTGATAGATTTCTGTTGTTGTCTCAGTCTCTCCTGGTCCAACAAGCACATTTACAGTGCTGTTCATAAAAAGCTTGTTCTTTTGATTAGGTTGCCATGAAAAATCAATGCCTGCAGAATAAGTGTTTCGTTTGTCTGTATCTGTCGTCTCTGAAATATTCTTGTCTCCATTTTGAACCTTTTCGTAACCATAATCCATCGAATGGTGTCCTAAACTATGATTATAGTTCAGACCCAATTGCCATTTGTTCGTATTATAAGAAATAGCGAAATCAGAATTCTGTTTTAGATTTTCCCAATAACCAACGCTATGTGATGTCGTTACGAAAAAACCAGATGTTTCAGATGTTTTAAGAAGAATATTTATTACACCGCCAGCACCCTCTGACCCAAAACTTGCATTCGGGTTATGGGATATTTCTATTTGTGATATTTTCTCAGAAGACATGGAGCGGAGATAAGTTGACAACTCGTCTCCCTGCAGCATTACTTTTCTACCATTAACATATATGGCTGTTCCACCAAGCGAAGCCAAGGATATTTCACCCTTGTTATTCACGGAAACGCCTGGAGAATGCTTCAGAACCTCTAAAGCATTTCCGATGTCTGTAAGATATGATTGGGCAACATTAATATGAATCTTACCGTTCGAAGAAGGTGTCATTGGACGTGACTTCCGTGTTGTGACTACAACATCTTGCAGAGAAATCTCGTCAGGCTCCAAATAGATGTTCGGAATAGCGGTAGGACCTGTTATGGTTATATTCTTCTTTATCTCCCTATAACCCAAGGTCCTTATGCATAAAAGAAACTCACCTTTATGAACAGGCAAATGAAAACACCCAGTACTATCTGTTACGGTTGTCTCTATTAGAACATTCTCTGGCAGAGATACCAACATGACGACAGCTGCATCAAGTCCTTGGTTTTGTTCGTCTAACACTCTTCACCGATGCTTTCTTGAGCATTCACAGACATCGCAAAACTTATGCCTATACAAAACATTAGCATCTTTGCAATAAAATTGCCAATCGGTAATAGTCTCTCTTTAAAATCTGCCATAACAAAAAGATAGGTTAATACAACTAACTCGCTCTAAATTGGACTTTGATTGAAAATCAAGAAGTTGGGCGTTTGCCTATATTATATAGGTAACAATATGGAAACGAGCGGACTTCTGCTCGTTTCTGTATTTTGCAATATGCAAAGAACGCCTTAATTCGGTGACAAATATACGATATTTTTCTAAATATCCAATGATTTACAAGAGGAATTTTATGGAAATTAGAACTTTTGCGTAAAATCTGATGCTTACCAACACAATATGCATCCAAAAACAAACAGCAGGTATTCGGATATAGTTTATCCGAATACCTGTTGCCATAACGTTTTATTGCTGACGATGATTCTGACATCGGCTTTCATGTACTGTTGCAATATTGGGGTATTTTGTCCCTGTGTGCTCACAGTGGCTGTAGCCATAAAATAGTTGCCATCTTCCCTATTTATGAGTTTGGCATTATGTCTTATGATGTTGCAGTTATAAGATGCATTGTCGTTGCCCTCGAAAGAAACATGAGCTGTCCTTGGCTCATCGAAAAGATGCAAATACTTAAAAAATCTTAAAACATTCTTTATCCCCGATTAAATATCGTACCTTTGCAACCGAAAGAGTTCTTTGAATGGTTATGCAAATCACAGCAAGATGCTACATTCTGTATATTTCTAATTCGTAACCTCTTCTTTTTATGAGATAAAAACTTATCTCATTCTCAATTACTTATAAAAAATAAGTACTTTCGATGAAAAAACTCTTCAATATTTAGACTTACTGACATAGGGCTGTCATAGAAGACGCTATCTTTGTATCAAAAAGTGTTAAACTTAATATTATAGAATATGAAAAGACTATTTTTATGCTCATCATTTGCTGATGTTGCTAATCTATTTGTCGATTGTGCCAAAGAAGATTTGCAAGGGAAAATTATAGCTTTTATACCAACTGCAAGCCTTACAGAACCAATACGATTCTATGTAAAAAAGGGGAAAAAGGCTCTAGAAGAAGCAGGAATGATTGTTGAAGAAGTCGAGATTACCCAACTGCCCAAAGAGGAAATATCTTCTATATTACATAAATGCGATTATATCTACATAACAGGTGGAAATACATTTTTCCTTTTGCAAGAGTTAAAAAGAAAAGGTGTTGATAAAATTATATCTAAACAAGTGAAATTGGGTAAACTGTATATTGGGGAATCTGCCGGAGCAATAATAGCCTCTCCCGATGCAGAATATATGAGAAGTGTGAATTTTGATCCAATAGAAAAGGCTCCTGAATTGAAAGACTGTACTTCTTTAGATTTGGTCGATTTTTATACGATTCCCCATTATGGAAATTTTCCATTCAAGAAAAAAGGTGAAAAGATAGTTCAACTATATAATGAGAAGTTGCAGCTTATTCCTATAAGTAATAAACAAGCTGTTATTATTGAAGATTCAAATATTCAAATTAAAAGTTATATCGCAAAGTTATGAATAAAAAAGATAAAAACAAAACAATTCTTACTATTATATCAACTTCGATAGCACGAAAACCCAACTTAAAGCTGCCGGTATGATGCCGCGCAGAGCCTGCATCTCGCCAGAGTTGCGCACTCCGCGACGGTAGAGGTCTGAGATGTCTTACTTATTTTCTCGCAGATACAAGCAGAAATGCCGCACTTTTTGCGGATTATTGTTCCGTAACACCCACTTGCTTCCAATCGACAAGCCCCTTTCCCTGGTCGTCGAGTTCAACGGCAAGGGCTATGACCTTACGCTTGTCAGCCTTGAACGGCTCGGTATATCGGTTGTCGATTATTTGCTTCTCTGCAGCAGCAATACCTCCGTTCTTTGCAAGTTTAAGCTCGATAACGTAGATATAGTTTTCGGTTGTGACAACCATGTCAATTCTACCTGTAGCGAGCATTCGCTCCACCTCTACACGGAAGCCAATGGCGTTGAAGATAGTGCTCATTATAAGTCGATAACGCTCCTCCATATCCATGCTTGCCAGCTTTTTGTTGCTGTATGGCACATCGGCTATCAGAGCTTCATAAACTTCTTAGCCTCGTTTGTATTGCCCATGTACATGTGCATGTACAGATAAGCTTGCGCCGACTGGATGTCTCCGCGCTTGCGCATGGCTAATGCCGGCAGCACAGTTTCGTATAACTCCTGACGAACTTCGTGGTTGGGAAATCCGAGCAAGTAGAGTCCGTTCATGTATCCCTTTATCGTGAGATAGCCCGACTGGTAGAGGAAGAGTTCCGCTCCGCCTCCTGTCACGTCAGATGTCTCAATGATGGTGCTTAATATGGCGCTATGGTCGTAGTCTGTCAGCTTTATCTCCATATCGTCTACGAACTTGAGCAGAAGCGAGATTGCTCCCGATGTAGCCCAATAGTTCTTGATATCCTTGTCTGCCAAAGCGTTGACAAGGCTGAATGGGTTGTAGACATCAACCATGTTGCTACGACAGAAGTGATAGCCGTCGTAGTTGGTCTTCAGGCGAACCATTGTCTCCTCCTCAGTCCATCCGTTCGCCTCGCCCATCGCCTTCACTTCCGGACCGAAATAGTCACTTATCTCCTGGGTAGTGATACCGCAGATGGCTGCAAACGGCTCGTCGAAACTGATGTTGCTGAGATTGTTGAGAACGGAGAAGAGGGAGATTTGCGTGAACTTCGTAATGCCGGTGATGAATACGAAGCGCTCGTACTCGTCGTCGGCTTTCAGAATGGCGAACACTTCGCGGTAGACCGCTGTACACGCCTCATGGTCGGGCGTTTTCCATGAATGCTGCAAGGGCGAGTCGTACTCGTCTATCAATATCGCCACCGACTCGCCGGTCTGCTGGCAGGCAGTCTGAATGATTGTGTCGAAACGGTCGGCTAACGAAGCGCCTTCGTGCATGGCGATGCCATACTTCGCCTCTTCGCGCGAGAATGCCATGCTGAGATACGAGCGGATTGTCTTTTCCGATGCTCCAGCGCGACTCATGTCGAGCCTTATCACGGGCGACTTCTTCCATTCCTTTTCAAGATTCATAATCTTCAGTCCTTCGAAGAGGTCGCTTCTTCCCTCGAAATAAGTCTGCAACGTATCTACAAGCAACGACTTTCCGAATCGTCGCGGACGACTCAGATAGTTGTACTTCTTTCCTCTGTTGACAAGGTTCCAAACAATCTCGGTCTTATCGACATAGGCGTAGTTGTTTCTTCTTATTTCCTTGAACGATTGTATGCCAACCGGCAATCGTCTCTCCTCAAAGTCTGCCATAACGAAAAGATGGGTTAAAAGTTATATCGCAAATTTACGAATAAAAAAGATAAAAACAAAACAATTCTTACTATTGTATCAACTTCGATAGCACGAAAACCCAACTTAAAGCTGCCAATATCCCCACTACAGGCTCAGCTAATCCCCACCTTTCCCCACCGCCACCGAACGCAATCTGATCGGACGGCGTACGCAATCTGATTGGATTCCGAACGCAACCCAATCGGACACCGAACGCGAAACGATGACTTTTCATCAGCTTTCACAGAGAGAATGATGCACCATTGGCGGACTGTTGCAGAACATGTACATCACAACCGTTCTGCGCATAAACAACAAAAACGTGGCAAGCAGAACGCCAGCAATTTTGATTTAAGTCAATAAAACACAAGGATAAGCAACAATATTGTCAATCTGTTTGCGCAAACAACTAATTATTCATACCTTTGCATCGTCAAAAGATTAATAGATTGTTTAGGTTAGTAGTAATAGATTTAGGTTTTTAGTTATTAGGTTTAAGGTAACGATTGTTTAACAGGTAGCTATGAAGGATCGTGAGACTCTTCATTACTTTAGAATTTTTTCAAGTTAAACATAGTGACAGTGGCACAGCTCGTTGAGAGTTGTGCCACTGTTTTTTGTGCCCTACCCTACAAATGCAAAAAAAACTGCAAGCGTCCGGTTTAAAACGCCTGCAGATATATTCTGTTTAAAGCAAAGAGTCGTTATGCATAACTGTGCATTCCGCCGAGGAAGTAGTTCACGCCGAAATAGGTCATTACGAGCGTGAGGAAAGCCAGTGTCATAAACACATGGAACGCTGTCGGGCGTGCAGTTGTGGCACCGAGCGCGTGTGTAGCGCAACGGCGTATATCATAAACGTGATGAGTGCCCATACCTCCTTCGGGTCCCATCCCCAATACTCGCCCCAAGAGACGTTAGCCCAAATGGCTCCGACGAAGATGCCGATGCCGAGTGCGGCAAGTGCAGGATAGAGAAACACGAGCGAGAGCTGCTGCAGTTGTATCATCTTCGGCTGCGCTGTGCGACTGACGAGGCGCAGCAGAAGGGCGGTGAGCCCACTGATGAACGTGAACGAGAGCATGGCGAAACCCATCATTATTATAGACACATGCACGCTGAGCAGCGGCGAGTTGAGCACGGGCATCGTGTGCTTTATCTGCGGATCCATCTGTCCGATGTGACTCACGAGCAGGAAGAAGCCCGACATGAGGAAACCCAACGCCACAAGCAGGCGGAAGCGCACGCCGCAGACGAGCGCGAGCAGCTGCACGAGCCACGCCACGAAGAGCATCGTCTCGTAGCCGTTGGTCATCGGGAGCGTGCCGCTGATAGTCCAGCGCAGATACTCGCAATAGGTGAGCGCACAGAACGACAGAAGCATCACTACATAGTTGACGACAAAAAACGATACGTGCAATCTCTTGCTGCACACGCTCAGTCCGTCATTGCCGTTTGCACCTTTAGCGTTCGCGCCGTTGTCCTCACGGCACATTCTGATTATAGTATAAAGGAAAGAGATTACGCCCATCGCCAGACACAGCATGAAGAGTATTGTGGCGAAGGGGATGCGGTTGTATATGCGCTCGGCTGCGACACGTCTGTCGGAAGGCAGCGATGCTCCCCCATTCTTCTGCTGATACTTCAGCATCTTGCCCACCACGGCATCCATCTGCGCATAGTCGGAGGTTAGAGCATAATCGGATAGCAAGAAGAAAATCGAGCGCACGAACTGCTGGTGCTCTCTGTCCATCGTCTTCGGCAGAGAGTCGGTAGGCGCATACCACGTGGTATTGCCTTTATATGTATAAGGAAAGAGTTTAAGGAGCGAACCATTGCGCAGCTCCATTATCAGTTGTATCTTATTATCTATGGCAGCCACCTGCGAATGGAACGCATCGTGGTTGCGCCATAGTATTCCTGCACATACGGACCGAGCGTGTAGCCGCCCATCGCGCTGTTGAAGAACTGACCTACGGGCACGTATTCGGGCAGCTGCAGACGGTCGCGCATCTCGGCACCTTTCAGTCGGAGCATCGGCTCCTGCATCCAGTCGTCGGCGTAGAACATCCAGCCCGTGAGCACCTGCTCTGGCGTGTAGCCGTCATACGATGCTTTGCCGTAGAGGTTCTTGGTGAAGTCGACGGCGAGGGTCTGCAGCGGACAGATGCGACTGTTGTGCAGCACCATCAAGCGTCCGAAACGGTCGGCGCTTTCCTTAGGCAGAACATGTGCCTGAGCCGAGCCTGAGCCGAGCGCGAAAAGCAGCATCAGCATCATCAGTCCTTTCTTCAGATGCGAGAGGCGCAGCAGCTTGCGGTATGCACCATGTGGTCGAAGAGCATATAGATAAGCGAGAGGAACAGCAGAGCGTAGCCCGTGTAGGTAAGGGGTATGCCAATGGGATCGGAGTTGAAGGAGACGGACGCGCCGAGCATGTCGTTGTCGTACGACGACTGGTAGAAGCGCATCGCTCCGTATCTGAAGATGCGGTTCATCGACACCTTGCCGCTGTATTGCTTGCCGTGGTCGATGATGGTGAACTGCGACACGTAGTCTTCTGCCGCGTCGGTACCCTCATGGTATTGCACATCAAAGCGGTCGAGGCGCATCTGGAACGGCATCTGCACATCGTGCGGCTGGTTGTGACGGTCGTACATCACGCAGGTGTTGATGTATGCGCCTGACGCAGATGAACCGTGCCGCGCTCCGAACTGACGTGTGTCACGAAAGCGCCAGCGAGTATCACCACGAACGAGAGATGGAGGCTATGCCCGACCACGACTTGCAGCGATGGCGCAGGAAATAGATGATGCCAGCAGCCGTGAGCACAGCCCAAAGCAGCGAGAACCACCATGCGCCGTACACATTGGAGCGCACAAAGTCGGTTCCGCTATACTTCTCCACGACCGTAGCGGCAGCCATGCAGACTATCACTAAAACATACAATGCGAAGAGTGTCTTCTTTAAAGGGTTTTGCATAATTCGGTTTGCTTATATATGATTATTCTCCCACGTACTTCGCAGGAAGCCGTGGGAGAATAAGGTACTAAATAGAGCGAAGGAACATAACCACTGCGTCGCGGTCTGCCTTGGAAAGATTGTAGAACTTGAGTGCCGAGTTGTAGGCGTGCGAGTTCTTCGAGTAAGCGTGCCACATGATTGCTTCCACCTCGTTGCGTGCGCGGCAGTCGTGCAGACGTTCTACGCCGCTACCGTTGATTGCGGCAAGTCCGCGTCCCCACAACGGTGTTGTGCGACACCACGATCCGTGTATGTCGTTCACCATGTAGAGCTTGTGCTGCATCATGTCGCTGTACGGATAGATGGTCTGGTTGGCGTAGCGCGGAAGCTTCTTGCCGGCTATCATGTTCGGTGTCCAGTAGTTGTCCGAACCTGTCTTCCACGACGGGCGGTGACAGTTGGCGCAGCCAATCTCCATAAACACCTTCTTGCCCTGCTGCACACGCGCATCGTTGAGGTTGCGGGCGCGCGGAATGGCAAGACCGCGATGCCATACCATGAACTCGTAGAAGTGGTCGGCAGACATCTCCGGCTCGAAGTTGTGCCACTCGTTGCTGAACTGGTTGGTGCCGGGCTTCAAGAGTCCGTTCACACGCTTGCTTATCTCGTCGTCGGTCGATGCCAGAACGGCGATGTCGGGTCGTTCTTTATCTTCTCTATCACCTCCTTGTCTTCTGCCATTGCCGCAGCCCAAGCGTTTGTGGTGTAGAGCTTAGGACGGTCGGGACGTGACACGTTCGTGATATTCCAGATGGCGTTGGCACCAGGACCGTCCTGCAGCGTGGCACGTGTCAGAGCGTAGGTGAAGCGCTTCACCATCGGCTTGCCGTTGCCGCCGTCGGCGTATACACCGGTGTTCTCGGTAGCGGGATACCATGCGCCTGCAGCGAAGTCGTCGGCAGAAGCATTCCAGAAGTTCGGGTTAACGTACTCCGAAACGTCAGCCACCTTGGCTACGTTCTTGTAGTAGTTGGCTGTAGAGGCATACTGCGCCTTGATGTCCTCTTCAGTGATGGCATCGAGCAGACCCGTACCCATCACGCCGATTGTAGACTCTACGCGGACAGCCACTGCCTTATTGCCTGTGTCGTAAGGATTAGGTTGGTGCGGAACGCCGAGCGCGGTATTGTAATCTCAGGATAGATAAGGTCGTAAGCCTCGCCGTCAGGGAACTTCATAGGCAGACCGCTTTCCATAGCCGTCACGTGATGCCACTGCATTTTGATCTGGCTCTCGTCGATAGGACCTTGAAGGGTTCGGTGGCTTGTGTCTGCGGCATACCCGTCACTTCGGCTACGTAGCCGCCGTCGTTGCTGTTGGCTCCGTCTACGGGGTGATAAACTGCGAGCAGATAGCCGTTGCCATTGCCGTAGGACGTGGTGTAAGAGTCCATGCGGCGGCCATGTCCGTAGTTGGGGTGGCAGTCGAGACACGAGCGGCGAACAGAAGCCGGACCAAGTCCCTTGAAGCCCGAATTGGCTGACGTGAACTGACGCTCGAAGAATTTCTCGCCGGCGTTGAAGTCGTCGATAAGTCCCTGCGCGGTTACTGCCGGTGCTTCGTCTTCGTAGCATCCAGAAGCCACGTTGTCGGTTGTTCCGAGTTCGCCGCCAGGATACCACTCCTCTTTAGAGAAGTTGCCGACAGCCTCGCCTACATACTTGCCGTCAGACTCCATTGGCTTGAAGTCTTCACCCGACGGATCGCTGTTCTCGTCAGTACACGAGAACAGCGATAGAGAGAGGGCCATTGCTAATGAGCCCATGAGATAGATTCGTTTCATTAATGTATAATTTTAAAAAGCCTTGGTTTTGTATTTCTAAACTGCCGGACAAGGCAGGGCGCTTAGAGCGCGTCCTGCTTGTTCACCCAGTCGCCAGCCTTGTTCAGCTCCTCGTCGAGAGCTGAGACAGCGTCAATGCAGTCCTTCACGTGCTGAGCACCCGGAGCCTCAACAAACGACTTGCCGCTGTTCTTGGCTGTCTCGAGTGCCTGAATAGCATTGTTGAGGGCTGTTGTGAGGTCGTTCAGACAGAGTAGTTCATAGCCTTGAGCAGGTTCAGGAGCGAGTGCTCTGCCGGAGCTGTTGCGTTCACGTCGCGTGTGCCGTAAAGCGTGTTCTTTATAGAGTAGATGTTATCCTGGTAGTCGATGAACGAACGGTGGCTGTAAGGCGACTCGATATAGTCGCGAGAGTCTTCTGCTGAGCCCGAACCTGTTGCTGTACGGTAAGCCTGACCGAGCTTCTGGTCGGCAACCTCTGCGCAGATGTTAGAGCAACCGCCTACGAAAATCTGACGGATTGTGCCCTGCCATGAGTTATAGCCTGTTGTAGCTGACGGAGAAAGCAGGAACTGGCCGTAGCACATTGTGCCGTTGGCTGCCAAACCGTTGTTGCGGAGCGAAGAGAACACGTAGCTTGCGTTGCTGAGCACGCTCTTTGTCTCGTTGCTTGCTGCGCTGCCCATCCATGTGAACTCGAGAAGTGCGGTGATGTTGCGCACGTCGGCTGCTACAGCCTGGAGGAATGCGAGTTCGTCAATGCCCTTTACTGAGGTCATGCCTTCTTCTGTCTCGTTAGCCTTGAGTGCGTCTACGGTGCGGTTCTTGCCTTCGCGGAACAGCACGAACTCCATGCCATGGAAACCGAGTACCGACTGGAACTTGCTATTGTTGTCTGACACGAACTTAGCTGGGTCGCTGCCCTTGAAGCCTGCTACAAGTGTAGGGTTCTTGAGGGCGTTCACAAGTTCGTCGTGGTCGAGAGGCCATGAGTCGATGTGTGGGTCGAGCTCGTTGACGGAAGCCGAACCGTAGAGGAAAGCCTCACTGCGCTCCCACTCGCGACGTGTGTCCTTGAAGGCTTCGCAAGCGGCGTCAATCTGCGCCTGAGTCATTGTGCCTGCCTCAGCAGCGGTGTAGAGAGCGGCAGTTGTGGTGTAGAGTGTGCGTGCGTTTGCAGCGAGTGCCTTGTATGTTGGGTAAACAACCTGGTCGACGTAAACCTTCGCTACCTTCTGCATCGCTTTGTCCGAAGAGTTTACGCTCACTGTTGCCTGACCAACCTCCGGAAGCTGGAAATCTTGCGGCTCGCTATTATCTTCGCTACATGCAGTAAAACCGAACGATACGACTCCGACGAGGAACGCCATTACTAACTGTTGAAACTTTTTCATTGTGTCTTTGATGTTTTTTTTATTATTACTATAGGAACTTTATTCTTTTTAAGTCTCTTTATGCCTTGATAAGCCTCTCTATGACGAGGGCTACACAAAGAAAATCTTTTTACTTTTTTACTCTTTTACTTTTTTACTTTTAAAGGAATTGTCCTTGATACGCCACGCCTATGTTCAGAGCCGGCTCGTCGTTGTACTGCTGCTTGAACTTGCGATAGCTGTATTCTGCCTTCACGCAGATCTGTGGCAAGGGATAGTAGTTGATGCCACCTGCAAAAATCTTCTTGCTTGTGTACTCCTTCGAACCACCGAGACATGAGTTGTAGTACTCGAAGTGACCGAAGACGTACATCTTCTGACGGGCTGCACGCAACTTCTCAATCTGTGAGAAGACATCGTAGCCTACTTCCACGCTTGTGGCAATGGCGTGCGAGCCGAACACCTGATTAGACTGGTATGGCTTCACGTACTGTGTGTTAGGCTTGCGCATAGCGCTAATCTCCTTAGCGTTGCTCACGTAGCCGTAGTCGGCGCTGCCGCGTGCCACCCAGTTGTGGGCGTTGTATGTGAAGTCGAACGCACCGAGATAGATGTTGCCCTTGATGCGCTTGTTGTTGCCCTTCTCCATGTCGTGCGGAACGGCGTTGTGCATCGACTGTCCGAAGTAGCCGCTCACGCCCAAGCGCAAGCCGGGCACCGTGTAGTTGTCCACACGCGCTGCAAAGCCGTACTTGTTAGCCACCTCAAACTCGAAGGGCTTCGTGGTGCCGGCTTAATCCAGTTGTCGCGCGAGAACTGCCATGCGTCGAGACCTGCAATCATCTGCAATTCGTAACGGAAGTCGCCGGCATGGCCCCAGAACGAAACGCCAGTCTGATGCCATGTGCAAGGCAGAATGGTGTTTTCGCCTTCGGACGATAGACGGTGAAGAAGTTGAGCGGCTCGTGGTAGGCGTTGGTCAGACCTACGGGCACGACGATGTGGCCGGCACGTATGTTGGCAAAGCGTCCGAACGACTTCTGAATCCAGAACTGCTCCAACTCCACTTCGCCACCGCGCTCCTGCTCCTGCTCAAACTCGATAGATTCCTCTGCCTCATATTCTATAGCCGAACCTGTACCGCCGTGCTCAAACTCAATCTCCGTACCAACGTCCAGCCCTTGCCAAAGTCATAACCTAAGTAGATAACAGCGTGCGGTATGTCGAAACGTCCGTGACTGGGGTCGTTCTTGTGTAGCTTAGCCGAACTGTAGCGGTTGCCACTGTCGCTGTAGAAGTTACGGCTGTAAGCCACTTCACCATATCCGCCAACACTAAGTCGGGAACCCTTGGCGTGCTGCATCACACTGTCGGCAGCCACTATCTGCGCGTCTGCTGCGAGCGGACTGCATACTGCCATCGCTGCACACGCCATAGAAACGATTGTAGATTTCTTCATTTTAATTATATAATTTTCACGACTGCAAAGGTACTTTGAAGAAAAAAAGCAGACAATACCTAAAATATAGTAAAGAAAGTTAGCACATACCACTACCTACTTTTGATGACTCAACGCCACATACACATTATATATATTATCAAACCCCATCAAACGACCATTCGAATAATCATTTATGGGTATCGGAGCGAACCGAACATCACACAAAACATACATATTAGGTATTTCATATATCTACAAAAGTAAATAACTTTGCAACTCAAATGCTGAAATAACATTTTTACGTAACACTAAATTTTAAAAGACAAAGCAAAATGAGATCAAAGAATTATCAGTTGATGCTCCTCACCGGTGCATTGACAGTGTCATTTGCGGCTAATGCAGTCGAAGTAAAGGATAACGAAAACACAACACGTGTTGAAGTGAAGGATAACAGTGCAGAACACACGCCCACGCCTACCGATGCCAACGTCTACGGACATGTGGTCGACAGAAAGAGTGGCGAACACATTGCCTACGCCACCATCCATATCAAAGGTACAACAATAGGCTGTACTACAGACAAGACGGGACACTACTTTCTTAAGAACTTGCCTGAGGGTAAATTCACTCTTGAGGTAAAATGTATGGGCTTTAAGTCCGTAGAGAAAACAATAACGATAAAAAAGGATGCCACTCAGGAACTCAACTTTGAGCTTCTCACCGATGACGTTGCGCTTGACGAGGTCGTCGTTTCTGCCAACCGTAGCGAAACAAAACGCCGACTGGCTCCTAACTTGGTGAGCGTGATTGGCAGCAAAATGTTTGATATCACCCAATCGACGTGTCTGGCTAAGGGACTCAACTTCCAACCCGGTGTACGCACAGAAGACGATTGTCAGAACTGTGGCTTCACACAGGTAAGAATAAACGGCTTGGACGGACACTACTCGCAGATATTGGTCGATTCGCGCCCCATATTCTCTTCGCTCAACGGTGTGTACGGCTTAGAACAGATACCGACCAACATGATCGACCGTGTAGAGGTGGTGCGCGGCGGAGGTTCCGCTCTCTTCGGTGCATCCGCTATCGGCGGAACCATCAACATCATCACAAAGGAGCCCATACGCAATTCGGCATCCTTCGGACACACATTCATGGCGCAGGGAGGTGCCAACTCGTTCGATAACGTAACGACCGGAAACGTGTCTCTGGTTACCGACGACAACAAGGCTGGCGTATATGCTACGGACAAACACGCACACGCCAGGGCTACGACCACGACGGCGACGGATACACCGAACTGCCCGAACTGAAGAGCCAGACCTTCGGCCTCAACTCGTACCTCCGACTTAACCCACACTCCAAGCTGAGTCTTCAGTATCACGGCATACATGAGTTCCGCCGTGGCGGTAACAAACTCGATCTGCCTTCTCACGAGGCGAACATCACCGAGCAGGTGGAGCACAACATACAGGGCGGCGGACTCACGTACAACTTCTACTCGCCAGACGAGAAGAACCGCCTGTCGGCTTACTTCTCGTTCCAAACCACATCACGAAAGAGCTATTATGGCGGCATCGGAGAGGGAACCGAAGAAGACATACAAGCCGCTACAAAGGCATACGGCAACACTCACGACTTCACATACGTCGCAGGGTCGCAGTACGTCCACTCGTTTAAGAAATTGCTCTTCATGCCATCCGACCTGACTCTCGGTGCAGAGTATAACTATGATGGTTTGAAAGACGTAATCCTCGGCTACAACCGCAATTTCAAGCAAGACGTGCACATCGGTAGTTTCTTCTTCCAAAACGAGTGGAAGAACAAGCAGTGGAGCCTGCTCTTGGGCGGCAGAGCGGATAAGCACAACTTAGTGAAACGCATGATATTCAGTCCGCGTGCCAACCTCCGCTTCAACCCTACGGAGAACATAAACCTCCGCCTTACCTATGCCGGAGGATTTAGAGCACCGCAAGCATTCGACGAAGACTTGCATGTGGGCGTTGTGGGTGGCGAACGTCTGGTTACGGTACTGGCTAACAACTTGAAGGAGGAGCGATCAAACAGCTTCAGCCTGTCAGCCGACTTGTATCATAATTTCGGCTCCGTACAGACCAACCTCCTGATAGAAGGCTTCTACACCGACTTGAACAATGTGTTTGCGCTTCGCAAGCTCGACCAACCCGACGCACAGGGCAACACCGTGCAGGAGCGTTACAATGCTTATGGTGCGAAGGTATTCGGACTGAACATCGAAGGAAAGGCTATGTTCACACGATGGTTCATGCTGCAAGCCGGACTTACTTTGCAGCAAAGCCACTACGACGAGGCTATTGCCTGGAACGATGAGGTGCCAGAACAGAAGTACAAGAAGATGATGCGCACGCCAAACACATACGGCTACTTCACAGCTTCCTTCACACCCGTGAAGCGCTTCACAGCTTCCGTAACCGGAAACTACACTGGCAGTATGCTCGTTGGTCACGCTGCAGGCTCGGGGGTTGAAGCACCCGTGGCAGTAAACACTCCCAAATTCATGGAGGTGAATCTCAAGTTGGCATACGACTTCCCCATCTACAAGTATCTCACACTTCAGGTGAATGGCGGTGTGCAGAACATCACCAATTCTTACCAAAAGGACTTCGACAAGGGATGGAACCGCGACTCCGGCTACATCTATGGTCCATCGCTGCCAAGAAGCTACTATGTCGGAATGAAGATTAACTATTAAAAGTAAAAGAGTAAAAAGTAGGAGGTATGGGCATCTTGCCCATACCACGCACCCACAAAAGCATATCTTTAAATAGTAAAAAGGTAAAAGAAGTAAAAAAGTAAAAAGGATAAGCCGAACTAAGCCGCTTTAGGTCCTCTAAGCCCTCCCCGATGGGGAGGGTTGGGAGGGGCTTCTTTTTACTTTTTTACTCTTTTTACTTTTTTACCTTTTTAATATTCGTCCACAGCGAGTGTCTTTCTGTATTTATCAAGTTCGCGCTGCAACTGCTTCGTAATCTTTTCCGTGCCCGGCTTGCCGAAGATGTTGTTCTGCTCGTGCGGGTCAGCCTGCAGGTCGTAGAGCTCACAGTAGTCTACAGCCTCATCCTTCGGTTCGAAGTAGCCTATCGACTCCAATCCCTTCATCGTGCCATACTCGCGAGTGCCCGGTACGTTCTGATACTTGTTCTCAGACACAGCGTCGAGACCGCCCTTGCCGTAGAAGTGGATGAGCTTATAACGCTCGGTGCGCACACCGTCGTGCTTGCGCACCATGTGGTACGTCGGATAGTCGTAGTAGTGGTAGTAGATGCTCTGACGCCAGTTCTTCACGTTGTCGCCGTTGGCGAGTACCGGCACGAGCGAACGTCCTGGCATGTCCTTCGGCTGATGAACGCCGGCGAGAGCGAGGAACGTAGGCGCATAGTCGATGTTCTGCACAAGGCGGTTGCATACAGAGCCAGGCTTTGTGTGACCCGGGTAGCTCACGATGAGCGGAGTGCGTAGCGACTCCTCGTACATGAAACGCTTGTCGAACCATCCGTGCTCACCCATGTAGAAGCCCTGGTCGGAGGTGTAGACAATCATCGTGTTGTCGGTGAGTCCGTTCTTGTCGAGATAGTCGAGCACACGACCCACACTCTCGTCAACACTTGCTATCACAGACATATAGTCGCGTATGTACACCTGATACTTCCAGTTGTCGAGGTCCTTGCCCTTGAGCTGCGCCTCAAGCAGACGGCGATTGCGCGGGAAGTAGTAGCGTCCCCAAGCCGAGCGTTGTTCGGGAGTCATACGGTTTATCTCGCCCATGAGAGCGTTGTACGAGTCCTTACTGTCGGGGTTGTTGAGGTCGAGCATTTCCGGCACCTTGAAGTCCTGCTCCCAACGCATGTCGCGCGTGACGGACATCTTCTGCGTGCGAGCGGCAGAGCCGCGCGTAGCATAGTCGTCGTAAAAGTTCTCTGGCATCGGGAACTCAACGTCGTCGTACATACCGAGATACTTCAGGTTTGCCTGCCAGTTGCGATGCGGTGCCTTATGGTGCAGAAGCAGACAGAACGGTTTCGACGGGTCACGGTGCTCGATGAAGCTGAGTGCGTGGTCGGTGGTGAGGTCTGTAGAGTAGCCCTCCTCCACGACGAACTCGTTGTTGGTGTCGGTGCCACGATACTGCGGATTCCAGTACTGTCCCTGGTCGTTATACACATGATAGTAGTCGAAGCCCTTAGGGTCGCAACCCATGTGCCACTTGCCCACAACGGCTGTCTGATAGCCAGCCTCCTGCAGCAGTTCGGTGAAGAACGTGCGCGAGGTGTCGATGCCCTCGCCCAGCTGGCGCTGTCCGTTCTGATGGCTGTACTGACCGGTCATAAGGCAGGCACGCGACGGCGTAGAGAGCGAGTTCTCGACGAAGGCACGGTCGAAGCGCATACCACGCTCGGCAAGACGGTCGATATTCGGGGTCGGTGCGAGCTTTGAGAGTGCGCTGCCGTATGCGCTTATGCACTGGTAGGCATGGTCGTCGCACATGATGTAAACAATGTTAGGGTGCTGCTGCGCCTTCTGCTGCTGGGCGTACGCTGCCGTAACGCAGGAGAGGGCTGCAAGAGAAAGAATAGATTTGCTGTTCATTGTTTTTTATTTCTGTAGATTGTTTTTTCTTGGAGAGCGGTCTTTTTAGGGGGGAGCGTTTAAGCCGAACTAAGCCTCTTTAAGCCTTTCTAAGCCCTTGTGGAGATAGGCTGTTTTAAGCCTTTGCTAATTCAAAATTGAACAATTCCTCATCGGGAAGCCGCCAATTAATAATTAATAATTAAAAATTAATAATTAATAATTCATGAGGTATTCAGCGAAGATGCGTGCTGCGCTCTCCACCTTTGCTGCACACGGGCGTGTCTTGTAGTATTCGGCTGTGCGAGGCGAAGCGACATAGCTTGAGTGCGCCTTCTCGTAGCCCTTCAGTCCGAGCAGCTCGGCACAGACCACCGATCCGTTCTGCACCTTAAACTCGTCGAGCAGTTCCTGCACCACCTTATAGCACATCGACTTGCCCTTGCGGTCGGCACCGTCAATCTGTCCGCGGTCAAGTCCGGCGAGGATAACGATGCCCGAGACGGCACCGCACATCATGCGCATACGCCCTACTCCGCCACCGAAGCCTGCCGCAATACGCTTCGCCATCGTGTCGTCGAGGTTATATAAGTCGGCGAAGGCAGCCACAACCGACTGACAGCAGCCGTAGCCCTGCATGAAGTTGTCCACCGCACGCTGCACACGTGCCTCAAGTTCGGGAGTAAGAGGTTGTTTGTCTGTTGATTTGTCCATACTGCTTAGGTTTTAATATATTAGGGAGAGATGTATAAAACATAGGAAATACCGCATCCTCTCCCCCTACTGTTCACTTTAGTGGTTCAACGTGAATGTTTATGTGCGTGCGCTCGCCGAAGTGGCTGCGCAGCTTGCGCTCGATGTTCGTGGCGTGGGCGTGCGACTCGTTGAGCGAGATGTCGCCCGGCATACGCAGGTGCATCTCTATGGCTATGCGACTGCCGATGCGACGTGTGCACAGATGGTGCATTCCGCTCACCTCGGGCTCGCTCTGCACAATCTCTGCTATCTGCCGCTCCTCTGCGTCGGGCAGACTCTTCTCAAGCAGTTCGTCGAGCGCACCACTCACGAGCATGGCTGCCGTGCGTATGATGAAGATGCTCACCACAACGGCGGCTATCGGGTCGAGCACAGCCCACTCCTTGCCGAGGAAGATGGCTCCGCCGATGCCTATGGCTGTGCCTATGGAGGAGAGCGAGTCGCTACGGTGGTGCCATGCGTTGGCTATGACCGCCTGCGACTGCACCTCCTTGCCCACCTTGACGGTGAAGCGGTAGGTCCACTCCTTCAGCATAATGCTGAAGAGTGCCGCCCACAAGGCTACGATGCCCGGTTGTTCGATCGGAGCACCGTTGAATGCAGCCCACGTGCGGTAGGAGCCACTATATAATATGTATAGTCCGACACAGAGCAACGCCACACCTATAAAAGATGTGGCGAGTGTCTCGTATTTGCCATGACCATAGTCGTGGTCCTTGTCTTCGGGCTTTGAGCTTATCTTCACGAACAACACCACTACGATGTCGGTAAGGAAGTCGGACAAGGAGTGCACGGCATCGGCTATCATAGCTGCCGAGCCACCCAGGATGCCTGCCATGAACTTGAACACCAACAGCACCACGTTCACCACGCTGCCCATGAGCGTGACGAAGTAGATGCGGTGCTCTCTGTCTTTTGTTTCCATATCAGATTAGAACTCGCTTGTAAAGTGGAACTTAATGTGCTTGAAGTCCTGCTGCGCCATCGAGAGCACGTACCAGAGTCGCGAGGAACACATCGCGACCGTCGCGGTCCTTAGCCATATACTGATACTTGCGCTTCTTGAACTGGTCGAGTTCTTCGGCGTCGTCGCTCTCTATCCAGCACGCCTTGTGCAGGTGTACTGGCTCCCAACGACACTTGGCGTTGTACTCGTTCTCAAGACGGTACTGAATAACCTCGAACTGGAGCTGGCCCACGGTGCCTATAATCTTGCGACCGTTGAACTGGTTGACGAACAACTGTGCCACACCTTCGTCCATGAGCTGATTGATGCCTTTCTCAAGCTGCTTCGCCTTCATCGGGTCGTCGTTCTCGATGTACTTGAACATCTCCGGTGAGAACGAGGGAAGTCCGCGGAAGTGGAGTTTCTCGCCATCGGTGAGCGTGTCGCCAATCTTGAAGATGCCATTATCGGGCAGACCAACGATGTCGCCCGGCCATGCCTCGTCGATGGTGCTCTTGCGCTGAGCCATGAACTGTGTGGGCGAAGAGAAGCGCAATGTCTTGCCCTGGCGCACATGCAGATAGGGCTTGTTGCGCTCGAACTTACCGCTGCACACCTTGCAGAAAGCGATACATGAGCGGTGGTTGGGGTCGATGTTGGCAGTAATCTTGAAGATGAAACCAGTGAACTTAGGTTCTTCGGGGTCTACCATGCGTTCCTCTGCCTTTGTGGGGCGTGGCGACGGAGCTATCTTGATGAAGCAGTTTAGCAGTTCCTGCACACCGAAGTTGTTGAGAGCCGAACCAAAGAATACTGGTGCCACCTCTGCCGAGCGGTATGTCTCTACGTCGAACTCAGGATATACGCCATCGATGAGTTCAAGGTCGTCACGCAACTGCTGCGCATCCTGCTCGCCAATCTGTGCGTCGAGTTCTGGCGAATGTATATCGACTCCACCTTCTCCGTCACGCGCTGCTTGTCGGGCTTGAAGAGGTCGAGCTTCTGCTCGAAGATGTTGTACACGCCCTTGAACTTGGCACCGATATTGATAGGCCATGAGAGCGGGCGCACGCTGATCTGCAACTCCTCCTCCAGCTCGTCGAGCAAGTCGAACGGGTCGCGACCCTCGCGGTCCATCTTGTTGATGAAGATTATTACGGGGGTGTTGCGCATACGGCACACCTCCATAAGCTTACGTGTCTGTGTCTCCACACCTTTCGCTCCGTCGACCACGATGATGGCAGAGTCGACAGCTGTAAGCGTGCGGTAGGTATCCTCACAGAAGTCCTGGTGACCCGGAGTGTCGAGGATATTCACCTTGTAGCCTTCGTAGTCGAACTCCATAACTGATGTTGACACCGAGATACCGCGCTGCTTCTCAATCTCCATCCAGTCGGATGTTGCACTCTTGCGTATCTTGTTGTTCTTTACTGCACCTGCCACCTGAATCTGTCCACCGAAGAGAAGGAACTTCTCGGTGAGCGTTGTCTTACCGGCATCAGGGTGTGAGATAATGGCGAAAGTTCGCCTGCGTTCTATTTCTTGATTCATACTTTTCTTTAATGGAGATTAAGCCGAACTAAGCCTTCTTAGGCCTTTCTAAGCCGAGAAGTTGGCTTTTTACTCTTTTACTTTTTTACTTTTTTTTACTTTTAAATCTCCTCGTCGTCAAACTTGAGACCCTCAGTCTTGTCCTTGATGTGATAGTCGCTGAGCATACCGAGGAAGGTTGAAATCTCCTTGATAGCATGCTCCGTATCGGGACTTATCGTCTTGTGCTGCAGGCGCAGCATCATTGTGCCGTAGAGCGCATTGAGGCAGGTCTCCACCTCGTTCACGTCCTTGTCGCCCTTGTTGCGCAGCTCCACGATGAACGGCAACACACGATAGTACTCGGCATTGTAAAACGGGAAGCGCGAACTTTGCAGCAGCTGGTTGTGCAGGTCGTTCATGTCCTTCACAACAATCTGGTTGATGGCGAGATGGCCGCCCTCGCGTTTACCTTCGGAGTTCATCATAGTGATGAGAGCACCATACCAGTCGACCATCTCCGCACGCTGCTCGTCGGTATAGTCGGCGAAGCGCGCGATGTACTCGTTCTTGATGCGCGACAGCTGGCAGCCATAGGCGCGGATAATATCCTCCACCTGCCACATATAGAGCACGAACTCCGCCGTGCTCTTCTTTCTTAATTCTTGAGAAATAAACATATTGTTAGCTTTTTCTTACTATAACTAAGCCGTTGTAAGCCTCTTTAAGCCTTGCTAAGCCCCTTTAATAAAGCCTTGCTAAGCCCTCCTATGGGGGGAGGGTTGGGAGGGGCTTCTTAATACGGCAGTGTGTACAGATTGAACACTGTGCCAAGGAGCATAATCAGCGAGAAGATGACCACGATGCAGCCCACCACACGATTGATGATGAGAATGCCGCTCTGGTCGAACTTGCCGCGCACCTTGTCTACGAGCCACGACAGACCAAACCACCACAGCATAGCACCAAACACTATGCTTGCATAACCTATAGACATCTCCAACGGACGCTTCGGCACCACAAAGGCAAACTGAGCAAAGAGAAAGATGAAGAGGAAGATGATAAGCGGATTGGAGAGTGTCACCAAGAACGCCGTGAAGCAGTTGTGCATCAGCGTGCCCTTCTGCGGTTTGTTGCTCCGATGAATATTCTTCGTCGGGTTTGAGCGATAGCAGTAGATGCCAAACAACAGCAATACAATACTGCCACTTATCTGAAGCAGAAAACGCGTACGCTCGTTGCTCACAAGATCCATGACAAAACTCATACCGACACCCGTAAACAACGCATATATAAAGTCGCTGATACAAGCACCGATACCCGTAACAAAACCATACCAGCGACCTTTATTCAGAGTTCGTTGTATGCAAAGCACCCCCACCGGACCCATCGGAGCCGATGCCATGATGCCAATCAGTATTCCATGGAATACAAAGTCTAAAATATCTAATTGAATTGGAAAGTGCATAACAATTGCAAAATTGCGAATTTTATGCGATATAGGCAAATTTTAGTGTTAAAACTTTGTGCGATTAAGACATTTTTAATACCTTTGCCCATAGACAAAACACTCGTTTACTTGTTAACTTGGCAACTGGCTTACGAGCAACTTGTCAACTCGTCAACTATTCTATTAATTTACTAAATAAAAACAAAAATGACAGAAGATTTATTGAAACCGTATGTAATCGGTTTGGACCTCGGAGGCACAAACTCTGTGTTTGGTATCGTTGACAGCCGTGGTGAAATCAAAGCTACCACAGCCATCAAGACCCAGGGATATGGCAACAATGTTCAGGCTTACGTAGACGCAGCTGTAGAGGCTCTGCAGATCATCATCGACCAGGTAGGCGGCATCAGCAAGATTAAGGCTATGGGTATCGGCGCTCCTAACGGCAACTACTACAACGGCACCATCGAGTTCGCTCCGAACCTCGAGTGGGGACGCGACGGCGTAGTGCCTTTGGCTAAGCTCTTCAGCGACAAGCTCGGCATTCCAGTAGCACTCACCAATGACGCTAACGCAGCAGCCATCGGCGAGATGACCTACGGCGTAGCTCGCGGCATGAAGAACTTCATCGTCATCACTCTCGGCACAGGCGTCGGCTCTGGCATCGTAGTGAACGGACAGCTCGTTTACGGTTGCGATGGTTTCGCCGGCGAGCTCGGTCACGTTATCGTGAAGGAGAACGGACGCGACTGCGGATGCGGACGCAAAGGCTGCCTCGAGACCTACTGCTCGGCTACTGGCGTAGCACGCTCAGCACGCGAGTTCCTCGCTAACAGCGACGAGCCGTCATTGCTCCGCGAACTCGACCCAGAGAAGATTACTTCTTACGACGTGTCTATGGCTGCTGCCAAGGGCGACAAGATTGCTCTCGACATCTACGAGTTCACAGGCCGTCTGCTCGGCGAGTCATGCGCCAACTTCGCAGCCTTCTCTTCACCAGAAGCATTCATCTTCTTCGGTGGTCTGACAAAAGCAGGTGCTCTTATCATGGACCCGATCAAGAAGGCATACGACGAGAACGTGCTCAACATCTTCAAGGGCAAGGCTAAGTTCCTCGTAAGTGCTCTCGAAGGCTCTTCAGCAGCCGTGCTCGGTGCATCAGCAGTAGGCTGGGACATCCAGGAGTAACCTCAGGGGGTACACTTGTCTCCGCTCGGCTTTGCCGCTTGCCAGAGCAAGAAGTGACACCAACCAAGCAAGAAGTGCACCAACCAAGCAAGAAGTAACACCAACCGAGCAAGAACTGCACCAACCGAGCAAGAACTGCTCCAACAACAAACACAGTCCTATAAAGACAATGTGCAACCATGCACAAAGCCTTTATAGGACTTTTTTCGTATTCAAAAGACCCTGAAAGCGATTTTTGTGTTCTAAAATTTGGCGATTTGGCACATTCATATTATTTTTGCACTTACATAATCGTTTAACCAAAATCTATTAGCCCACCCCCAAATATGTACGCAATCATCATCAACGCCGTAGCCATCATCATAGGCAGTGCCATCGGAGCCTTGTTTCAGCGAGGCATCAGCGAGAAATATGTCAACGTCCTCAACACCGCAATGGGACTTTGCGCCATCACCTTAGGTGCGAATGTTGCGATGGAAAGTATGCAGAAGTCAGAATACCCCGTGCTCTTCATCTTCTGCCTGTCGATTGGCGGACTCATCGGCACACTTCTCAAAATGGATCAACACATGGATCGCGCCACACGTAGCATCTCAGGCAGCAACCTTGCCGAAGGCATCACCACCGCCATTCTACTCTGCTGCGTCGGCACACTCGCCATGATGGGTCCCGTGATGAGCGCACTCTACGACGACAACACCTATCTCATGACTGCCGCCACGCTCAACTTCGTCACCGTTCTCGTCCTCGCCTCATCGTACGGTTTCGGCATAGCGCTCACTGGCATCGCTGTATTCGTATGGATGTCGTCAATCTACGGCATAGCACTGCTCTCGCAGTCGCTCATCTCCCACGAACTTATCACCGAAGTGTCGCTCGTCGGCGGCATACTCATCACCGCTTCCGGCTTAGGCATACTGCACATCAAAGACTGCAAGACCATCAATCTGCTTCCTGCCCTCTTCATGCCTATGTTTTTCTTCGCCCTGCGCGCCCTTTGCGCCCAGTTCGGCATCAATTTCTAACTTAATAAACCATCTGGTTTGACCTTTGATACACCGCTAAACAATTAACAATTAGAATAAATTAGAATAAAAAACAGTGGCGCAACTCTCAACGAGCTGCGCCACTGTCACTATGTTTAACTTGAAAAAATTTCGTAATCAATGAAGATTCTCACGAGCCTTCATGGCTACCTTGTTAAACAATCGTTACCTTAAACCTAATAACTAAAAACCTAAATCTATTACTACTAACCTAAACAATCTATTAATCTTTTGACGATGCAAAGGTATAAACAATCTACTGTTTGCGCAAACAATCAGAGCAAAACATTCGATTTTTTGCCTTATTATTGACCTAAATCAACACATGTGTACGAACACAACTATATTTTTACCATCCGCCGCCCAGCGCCTTGTACATCCTAACCATGGTGATTTGCTTGTCGCGGATGGCGTTGCTAAGACCTATTTGCGCGTCGAAGTAGCTACGCTGGGCATCGAGCACATCAAGGTAACCGATTACGCCGTTGATGTACTGCAGCTGTGCCAATTCCATAGCCACCTTTGACGAACGCTCCAACTCACGACGCGATTCGTAGATCTCCTCAATCTTGTTGAAGTCGACGATGGCGTTGCGGGCGTCCTTGAAAGCACAAAGCACAGCCTTCTCGTATGCGTAGCAGGCTTGCTCGTAGGCAGCTTTCTGTGCTTTCAGCATGGCGCGGTTCTTACCCATAGCAAAAAGCGGTCCCAGAAGATTAGCACTGAGGTAGTGGATGGGCGACTTGAAGAAGTCGCCCATTTCCTTGCTCTCCAAACCGTAACTGGCAGTAAGTGTGATGCGCGGAAAGAGGTTGGTGAATGCCATGCCCACGGCGGCGTTACTTGCTATAAGACGTTGTTCGGCTTCGCGCACATCGGGGCGGCGCTCCAACAAGGTGGAGGGGAGCCCGACGGGCAGCGACTCGGGCAACTTCACTTCTTCGGGAAGTATTGAGCGGTGTATCACCTGCGGATATTCGCCTGCAAGGAAAGCGATGTCGTTCTCTTTAATAGAGATCTTACGCTCCAGCTCTGGCACCAGTGTAGCGGTGCGGGCGTATTCCACCTTTGCCTGCTGATACGATGTCTCAGAAGTAAGACCGCCTTCGAAACGCAGTTTGGCGAGGCGCACGCCTTCTTCGCGCGCTTTCAAGGTCTGGCGCACAATCTTCAGTTCGTTATCCAAGGCTACCAACTCGAAGTAGGATTGCGCCACTTCGGAGATGATGCTCATCTTCAAGGCACGCTGTGCTTCGATGCTTCCCAAGAACTGCGCCATGCTCTTGTCCTTAGCCCAACGGAGGTTGCCCCACAAGTCGAGTTCCCACGAAGCAATGAACTTAGCATGCTGCTTGGTGCTGTTCTTATAATTATCGCCACCATAGTTGGTGCCCTCCTTTTCTATAAAGCTTTGGCGTCTATGCGCGGAAAGAGGTTTGCCCAATCGATGCGCTTCATGGCTGCCAACTCCTTTACACGCGCACTGGAAATCAGCAAGTCCTTGTTATGCTCCAATGTCTTGCTGATGAGCTGCTGCAAAGTGGTATCGGTGTACATCTCCCACCACTGCATATCGGCAATGGTGAGCGTATCGTTCTGAGGAGCCTTAGAGAGCCGTTCGGGCAGATTAAGCTCCGGACGTGTATAGTGTTGGCCCAGCTGGCAAGAAGCCATACTGAGACTTCCTGCCACGACGAGCATATAGAATAGTATCTTTTTCATTGTGTTCGCTTTTTATAATAAACAACATTACGTTTGCTTGCGGAGGGTGGTGGCTTTTGCCTTGTTCTTCACCTTATATATAAGTACGAAGAAGAAAGGCACCAGGAGTATTCCGACGGTTACGGCTACTATCATTCCGAAGAACACACCGGTACCGATGGCTTGACGGCTGGCTGAACCCGGACCGCTGGCTATGACCATAGGCAGCATACCTAAGATGAATGCCAACGAGGTCATTAGGATTGGGCGGAAACGCAGCTGCGACGCATGAAGCGCGGCTTCTACCACGTCTACCCCACGATCTACCTGCTCTTTGGCGAACTCTACAATCAGGATGGCGTTCTTGGCAGCCAATCCGACAAGCATCACGAGACCTATCTGGAAGTAGACATCGTTCTCGAGTCCGCACGCCCACACACCGAGGTAAGCACCTAAGGCTGCTATCGGCAACGTGAAGAGAACAGCGCTTGGCACCGTCCAACTCTCGTAGAGTGCAGACAGGAAGAGGAATACGAAGAGGAACACCAATGCCAGCACCATCGCGGTTTGTCCGCCGGCTTGTTTCTCCTGATACGAGAGTCCGCTCCATTCTATACCGATGTTCTCTGGAAGATGCTTGCGGGCAATCTCTTCTATCGCTTGCATCGCCTGTCCCGAACTGTATCCTTCGCTGCGCCGCCTCTGATCACGGTGCTATTGAACATATTGAAACGCTTGATGCTACCGGGACCTGTGGTGTATCTTGTAGTGCCGAGCGAGGTTAGCGGAATCATCGCATTGTCGCTTCCGCGCACAAAGAAGAGGTTGATATTGTCCTTGTGCTCGCGGTAGTTGGCTTCAGCCTGAATATACACACGATAGATGCGGTTGAACATATTGAAGTCGTTCACATACACCGATCCGGTATAAGCCTTCATTGTAGAGAATACATCTGCCATCGGCACGCCGGCAAACTTCACCTTGTCGCGGTCTACGTCGAAGTAAAGCTGCGGTATTTCTGCCTGAAGCGATGACGACAGTCCTGAAAGTTCCTTGCGTTGCTGGGCGTAGTGGAGCAGAGTGTCTGTAGCTGCAGCCAACTGTTCGAAGGTGGCATCGCCACGGGCTTCGAGCTGCATTTCGAAACCGCCCGAACTACCCAAACCGGGGATGACGGGAGGAGTGGAAAGATACACCTTGCATTCGGGGTAAGCCGAAAGCTCTTTCTTTACCTGCGCCATGATGGCATCAATAGTCTGTTCGCCTCGCTTTTCCCACGGTTTCAGGATAACAGTAAGGTCGGTACGCGCCTGACTGGTTCCTACACGCGGACTGCTGCCCACTACGCTCTGCACATAATCGACCGACGGCAGAGACATAAGGTACTCTACCGCCTTGGCGCTTACGACACGGCTACGCTCAAGTGTAGCTCCTTCGGGCAACTCCAGTTCTACACGGAAGTATCCCTGATCCTCGGTTGGGAGGAAGCTGGTAGGAATGATGCGGTGCAGCACAAGAATGGCGATAAGCACTACTCCAAACGAGCTTAACACGCGACGCTTATGGCGCAAGATGCGCTTGATAAGAACCACATATTTATTAGTACCCACGCCCAGCCAGTCGTTGATGCGGCGGAACACAATGTTCTTACGCTTGTTGGGGTCTTCTTTCTTCAGAATGAGCGAACACATCACGGGACTAAGCGTGAGAGCTACGACCGTAGAAAGCAATACCGACACCACGATGGTGATGGTGAACTGACGATACAGCAGTCCGGTGATGCCGGGCAGGAAACTAACGGGCACGAACACGGCAGCCAACACCAAAGAGGTAGCGATGATAGCACCGACCAATCCTCCATGGCTTTCTTTGTAGCCTGATACGGCGAGAGGTTCTCTTCGTCCATGATGCGTTCTACGTTTTCTACCACCACGATGGCATCGTCCACCACAATACCGATGGCAAGCACCAGTCCGAGCAAGGTAAGCATATTCAGCGAGAAGCCGAAGATAAGCATAAAGCCGAACGTACCGATAAGCGAGATGGGCACTGCCACAAGCGGGATAAGCGTAGCACGCCAACTCTGCAATGAGAGGTAGACCACGAGGATAACCAGAACGAGGGCTTCAAACAGGGTTTTGTACACTTCATGGATGGATTCGGAAATATACGTGGTCATGTCGAACGGTATTTCGTAGCTGAGACCTCGGGGAAGTTGGCACTGATCTCCTTCATGGCTTCCTTCACCTTGCCAGCCACTTCCATGGCGTTGGCACCCGGAAGCATATAGATGCCCAGCACGGCAGCGTTTCCGCCGTTTATTCCGCTCTCTGTGCTGTACGACGAAGCCTCAAGCGAGATGCGTGCAACGTCGCGCAGACGAATGATTGAGCCGTCGGGATTGGCGCGTACTACGATTTCCTCAAACTGGCTCACGGTAGACAGACGGCCCTTGGTGCTGATGGGGATAGTGATGTCGGGTCCGCTCATGGGTTGCTGACCCAACACTCCGGCTGCCGACTCGCGGTTCTGGTCTTTTATGGCAGACTGGATATCGGCTACGGTAAGTCCGAAGTTGGCCATCTTGTCGGGCTGCACCCATATCTGCATGGCATAGTAGCGGCTGCCGATATTCGACACACGACCTACGCCGGGGATGCGTCGCAGCAGGTCGAGCACGTTGAGCGTAGCAAAGTTGCTCAGGTAGATTTCGTCGAACTTAGGGTCGGAAGAGGTAAGACAGATAGTGAGCAACTGGCTTGGTGCCTGCTTCTCTACCGAAATGCCGTTCTGCACTACTTCGGCTGGCAGACGCGATTCTGCCAACTTGATGCGGTTCTGTATTTCTACTGCCGCCAAATCGGGATCGCTATTAATATCGAAAGTAACGGTGGCAGAGAATCCGCCTGTGTTCGTACTGTTCGATTCCATGTAGAGCATACCCGGAGTACCGTTAAGCTCTTGCTCGATAGGCGTAGCCACGGCTTGCGAAACGGTCAGAGCGCTTGCACCAGGATATGATGCTCCGATCTTCACAACGGGTGGCGTGATTTGCGGATATTGGTCAATAGGCAACATCGTGAGACCGATGATGCGACAATGACTATCAATATGGAGATGACAGCGAGAAGATCGGTCTGTCAATGAAAAAACTAACTTTCATATTCGCACGTTATTTTCTGTTTGTGTTCGCTGTAGGCTTTACGGGGTTCACCTTAACACCCGGTGTAAGCTTGTGGAAGCCTTCGGTCACAATATTCTCGTTGGCTGCCAAGCCTCGTTCCACTACCACTTGGTTTCCAACTTCCGGACCAAGCTCTATGAAGCGGCGTTCCACGATATTGTCGCGGCGCATTACGTAGATGTAGGCTCCTCCCTTTTCTATAATAACCGATTTCATGGGCACCACGATAGAGTGCTCACGTACATCGAGCAGCAGCTTTACTTTGGTAAACTGACCGGGCAGCAACACACGGTTAGGATTCGGCATCTCGGCACGTACGGAGAAAGTGCCTGTGCGAGGGTCTACCTGAGGTTCTGCGAAATCTACCAATCCCTTGTGCGGATACACCGTGTTATCGGCAAGGGTGATGGTTACATTCGGTTGCCATGAACGTGTGTCGTCTTTCTGACCGAGCAACACATTGCGCTCCTTGCTCTTCAGATAGTCGAGTGCCGTCATGCTGAAGTCCACCAGTACGGTGTCACTCTTCACCACAGTCGCTAACAGCGACTTGCACCCGGTCCGACAAGAGTGCCTAAGTCTACATGGCGTTCGCTGATATGTCCTGCAATCGGAGATCGCACCACAGTACGCCCTAACTCTAATTCCGCTTGGTCGAGGTCGGCTTTGCTCATGCCCACCGAGGCTACAGCTGTTTCGTACGCAGCAATGGCGTTGTCGAGATCGAGCTGGCTGGCAGCATTCTGCTTGTAAAGCGGACGGATACGCTCCAAATCGCGCTTCGCCTTCAGCGCCTGCGCTTCATCCTTCTTCAGCTGCGCACGCACCTTGTCTGCCTTAGCCTTGTATTGGTCTTGATTGATAACAAACAACACCTGGTCCTTATTCACATAAGTACCTTCTGCAAACAGCATCTTCTCAAGATAGCCCTCAACGCGAGCGCGCACTTCTACGAACTGCTGAGCGCGTACACGACCTACATATTCGCCGTAAATCTCTACGTCTTTTTGTGTTGCCGGAGCAACAACCACTGTGGGAAGTTCGGGTTCGGGTTCAGAACGATGGGTAGCTATCAGATAAACTCCAATAACCAAAGCGATGCATAATACTGCAAGTGCTGTTCTTTTCTTCTTCAATGCCAATTCTCTCTTTGTATAAAACAGTCTCATATCTGGGATTTATATATTTATTGTTGATTAATAACAAGACAGGGGACAAATTACGTGCCACACATCATATTTTATCTTAAAGCACTCGTAACCAGCCGATTGCTTATTTACGCCATATCCAACAAGTGTAGAAACCGGTCTACACAGTGTGGAATTTTTCCACATATCATAACTCTTAATGGACTGTATTACGAAAGCACTTGCCAAATTGCAGAATTATCAGTAATTTTGCAACCCGTAAAAGGAACAAAATAAAAATATAAATAGTGCAAGCTTACAACTCCAAACCTCATTACGCCCTACTCGACGGTCTGCGCGGTGTAGCCGCCCTGCTCGTCGTATGGTATCACGTGTTCGAAGGCTTTCAGTTCGCCGGCAACAAGCCCGTCATCGACTTCATCAATCACGGCTATCTGGCAGTCGATTTCTTCTTCATCCTCTCAGGTTTCGTAGTGGCTACGCCTACGACAACCGTTGGGGCAAGACGCTCACCACGGGCGGATTCTTCCGTCGCCGTTTGATACGCCTGCAACCGATGGTGTGCATGGGCGCACTCATCGGTGCCGTGTCTTTCCTACTTACTGGCATGGAGCGTTGGATGGCACACACGCTACTCTCGGGCTCACATTTCTTGCTTTCGTCTGCGGTTGTCTAATGCTGCCGGCTCTGCCAGGTATGCCACGCGATGTGCGTGGCAACGGCGATATGTTTCCGCTCAACGGACCGTGCTGGTCACTTTTCTTCGAGTATATCGGCAACATCGTGTATGCGCTTGCCATACGCCGACTTTCCACACGCCTGCTCTCCCTGCTGACGGTCGCTTTGTGCTGCACACTGACGTGGTTCGCCGTCACCAATCAGTCGGGCTACGGGTCTATCGGTGTGGGCTGGACTGTAGACAGCATGAATATGCTCGGCGGATCGCTGCGTATGCTCTGCCCGTTCACAGCCGGTGTGTTGCTTTCGCGCATCTTCAAGCCTTTCAATAACGTGCGTGGTGCATTTTGGATAAGCACCGCCGTGTTACTCGCACTCTTTCACGTGCCTTATATAAATAGTAGCTATGCGCTCGGCGGCATCTTTCACACACTTAGTCTGAATGGTGTGTTCGAAAGCGTATGCATCGTTGCTATCTTCCCGTTGGTGGTGTGGTTCGCAGCATCGGGCAAGACCACCGACGCCACTTCTACACGCATCTGTCGCTTTTTGGGCGACATTTCCTACCCGCTCTACATCGTCCACTACCCACTGATGTACGCCTTCTACCGCTGGCTCATCAAGACCGAGCTGTACACCCTGCAAGAGACATGGTACGTGGCTCTGGCGGTGGTAGTAAGCAGCATAGTGCTGGCATGGCTCTGCCTGAAACTATATGATGTGCCAGTTAGAAAATGGCTCCGACAAACTCTATCAGCAGTTTGTCGAAGACCAGAATAAAGTTGTTATGTAATAAGGTTACAACAAGTTTGTTATTTATCTATAGTATACCTCACACCAAAGTTGAGATTGAAATTTAATGGTTTCTCCTTGTAGATAGTTTGGAGTGAAGAGCCGTCATCGAAATGATAGCTCACGCCTGGCTCTGCATAAATGCCAATGTTGTCGAGTACATTAAATTGTACACCAGCTGCTGCATTTACCGACATTTGCAGTGGTTTGCTATCAATGTCAAATGTTTCGCTCTTCTTAGTAGCATTATTGATTACGTATTCCTCTGTAACATATCCCGACACGCACTTTTCAGCAAGAACTCCTGCCGAACCGTACAAATTAAGTCGCTTATATGCGAATATATTATATTTCACATTGACAGGTATTCCCACATAATTCAACTTTTGTTCGCCTGTGAAGTAGTTCTCTTGGTACCATCTTTCATGTCCGATGCGACTCGGGTGTATGTCAGTCCGCTCTCAATGCTCAAACGCTCATTGAGAGCGTATGCCACTTTCACACCTATATGCACTGGCAAGCGGTGTCTTTTTTTAAATAAGGTTGACACCCTAAAGTCAACAATTATGAAAAAGAAAGAAGAACAGCTCCAAAATTCATTGGATCGCATTAAACTTCAGAAGCACGTTTATGAGCTTTGTCGTGTTCAAAAACTTACAATTAATGAAGTAAGAAAAAAA